>ERZ827469.2100-NODE-2100-length-15879-cov-2.585061_pt1 | contig 15879 bp, 10 predicted proteins | sample MGYA00519917_ERZ827469 | MGnify/ENA primary metagenome ERZ827469 (study PRJEB31778, sample SAMEA3449314) | human gut metagenome | biome: human gut; feature: human-associated habitat; material: faeces | place: United Kingdom | collected 2010/2012 ... | reverse complement strand
TTTCCGCTTTCAGTCGTTCACTCAATTTCCTACCTTTGTAATCTAAATCAAAATCGTGTGTCCATGAAGTATAAATTATTAGTTCTTGATGTAGACGGAACGCTTCTCAATGATGCAAAAGAAATTAGTAAACGTACATTGGCTGCTTTGCTGAAAGTTCAGCAGATGGGAGTACGTATCGTGTTGGCATCCGGCCGACCGACTTACGGTCTGATGCCTTTAGCCAAATCCCTAGAACTCGGAAATTATGGAGGTTATATCCTTTCTTATAATGGTTGCCAGATAATTAATGCTCAAAACGGAGAAATACTGTTTGAGCGGAGGATTAATCCGGAAATGTTGCCTTATCTGGAAAAGAAGGCAAGAAAAAATAATTTCGCACTGTTCACTTACCATGATGATACGATCATTACTGACACTCCGGAGAATGAACATATCCAGAATGAAGCTCGCTTGAATAATTTGAAAGTGATCAAGGAAGAGGAATTTTCTGTAGCAATTGACTTTGCTCCGTGTAAGTGTATGCTTGTCAGCGATGACGAGGAAGCGTTGGTTAGTCTGGAAGGACACTGGAAGAGACGGTTGAACGGAGCTTTGGATGTTTTCCGTTCCGAACCTTATTTTCTGGAAGTAGTGCCGTGTGCGATTGATAAAGCCAACACATTGGGAGCTTTATTGGAAGAACTGGATGTGAAGCGTGAAGAAGTCATCGCTATAGGAGACGGTGTGTGCGATGTAACGATGATTCAGCTGGCAGGACTGGGAGTGGCGATGGGGCATTCGCAGGATTCGGTAAAGGTCTGTGCGGATTATGTGACAGCTTCCAATGAGGAAGACGGAGTGGCTCTGGCTGTCGAAAAGGCGATAATAGCGGAAGTTCGCGCTGCAGAGATTCCTTTGGACCAGTTGAATGCACAGGCGCGTCACGCATTGATGGGTAATCTGGGTATCCAATATACATATGCCGACGAAGACCGTGTAGAGGCGACGATGCCGGTAGATCACCGTACCCGTCAGCCGTTCGGTATTTTGCACGGTGGAGCTACGCTTGCATTGGGAGAAACAGTTGCCGGACTCGGCTCGATGATTCTCTGTCAGCCGGATGAAATTGTGGTAGGAATGCAGGTCAGCGGAAATCATATATCTTCTGCGCACGAAGGTGATACAGTACGTGCAGTAGCGACGATTGTACACAAAGGACGTTCCTCCCATGTATGGAATGTGGACGTTTTTACTTCAACCAATAAACTGGTGTCCTCTATACGGGTGGTCAACAGTGTGATGAAAAAAAGATGATTGACGAAAAAAGTAACTTGACAACTATTGATGCACTTATTCAGCGGAAACAGCCCTTTGCTGTTTATCGTGTTCCCGGGGAGAAGTATCCTCGTCTGTTGACAGAAGATGTCGGAGCTGTCCGCTTGATTTTCGATTTGAAAGAACTGAATGGACAAAGAGGATTTGTGATTGCTCCGTTCCGTATAGATAAGTCATGTCCGATTGTGTTGATACAGTCCGACAGGACTGGACAACCGTTGCCTATGGAAATCGTGGCAGAGGAAGAGCAGGACTTGCAAAGTTATCCGGAGGAATCTTTTCATACCCTTTGTACTGGGAAGTATGCGACCTGTTTTCATACATTTATTGAAGCCTTGCGTGATGCTACCTTTGATAAACTGGTGCTTTCCCGTAGTCTCACTATTGGAAAGAATCCGGAGTTTTCCCCTTCAGCTGTTTTTCGTGCAGCTTGTCAACGTTATATTCATTCCTATATCTATCTGTGTTATACTCCTCAGACGGGCGTGTGGCTGGGAAGTACCCCCGAAATTATATTGTCGGGCGAAAAAAATGAATGGAACACAGTTGCCCTGGCAGGAACTCAACCTTTGCAGAATGGTAAACTTCCGCAAGTATGGGATGACAAAAACCGTCAGGAGCAGGATTATGTGGCGTCCTATATCCGTCGGCAGCTTCTTTCGCTGGGCATTCGCTCCACAGAGAGCGGACCTTATCCGGCTTATGCCGGTGCCTTGTCACATCTGAAAACTGATTTCCATTTCTCTTTGAAAGATAATAAAAATCTGGGAGACCTTCTGAAAGTCCTGCATCCGACTCCTGCCGTGTGCGGACTGCCTAAAGAAGAAGCCTACCGGTTCATTTTGGAAAATGAAGGGTACGATCGTAAGTATTATTCCGGTTTTATCGGTTGGCTCGATCCGGAGGGACGCACAGATTTGTATGTGAATCTGCGTTGCATGCACATTGAAGACGAGCAATTGACACTGTATGCCGGTGGCGGATTGTTAGCCTCTTCAGAGTTGAATGATGAATGGCAGGAAACGGAAAAGAAATTGCAGACCATGAGGCGTATTCTTGTGTCTGCTCCAATAATGATGAATCACTAACAAGCTAATCACTATCAATATGTATTCGGACAAGAAAAATATACTCCAGTTGGTCGCGCTGCTTGAGGCGCATGGAATTACGAAAGTAGTGTTATGTCCCGGTAGCCGTAATGCACCTATTGTGCATACGCTGTCTACTCATCCGGGTTTTACTTGTTATGCTATGACGGATGAACGGAGTGCCGGTTATTTTGCGATTGGTCTTGCGCTGAATGGCGGGCATCCTGCTGCCGTTTGCTGTACTTCCGGTACAGCGTTGCTCAATCTTCATCCTGCTGTGGCAGAAGCGTATTATCAGAATATACCTTTAGTTGTTATCTCTGCCGATCGGCCTGCTGCCTGGATTGGACAGATGGCGGGACAGACATTGCCGCAGCCCGGTGTTTTTCAGACATTGGTGAAGAAGTCGGTAAACCTTCCGGAGATTCAGACAGAAGAGGATGAATGGTACTGTAACCGCTTGGTGAATGAAGCCTTGCTGGAAACCAACCATCATGGAAAAGGTCCGGTACATATTAATATTCCTATATCCGAACCTTTGTTCCAGTTTACGGTGGAGTCGCTTCCCGAAGTACGTGTCATTACGCGCTATCAGGGGCTGAATGTATACGACCGGGATTACAATGACCTGATCGAACGCTTGAACAGATATCAGAAGCGGATGATTATTGTCGGACAGATGAACTTGATTTACTTGTTTGAGAAACGGCATACCAAATTGTTATATAAACATTTCGTGTGGCTGACCGAGCATATCGGTAATCAGACAGTACCCGGTATTCCAGTGAAGAATTTTGATGCGGCGCTTTATGCGATGCCCGAAGAGAAAACCGGCCAGATGACTCCCGAGTTATTGATTACTTATGGCGGACATGTGGTTTCCAAGCGGTTGAAAAAATATCTTCGGCAGCATCCGCCTAAAGAACATTGGCATGTGTCTGCTGATGGAGAAGTGGTTGACCTTTACGGTTCTCTGACTACCGTCATCGAAATGGACCCGTTTGAGTTTCTGGAGAAAATAGCTCCATTGCTGGATAACCGCGTGCCGGAGTATCCCCGTGTATGGGAGAATTATTGCAAGACCATTCCCGAACCGGAGTTCGGATATTCGGAAATGTCGGCTATCGGTGCTTTGATAAAAGCATTGCCGGAATCATGTGCATTGCATCTGGCAAATAGTTCTGTTATCCGCTATGCTCAGTTATACCAGGTTCCTTCTACGATTGAGGTATGCTGTAATCGGGGTACAAGCGGCATCGAAGGCTCGTTGTCCACGGCAGTGGGATATGCCGCCGGTTCGGATAAACTAAATTTTATAGTTATAGGTGACCTTAGTTTCTTTTATGATATGAATGCTTTGTGGAACATCAATGTCCGTCCCAATCTACGCATTCTTTTGCTGAATAACGGAGGAGGGGAGATTTTCCATACATTACCCGGACTGGATATGTCGGGTACATCGCACAAGTATATTACAGCCGTTCACAAGACATCTGCCAAAGGATGGGCGGAAGAACGCGGATTCCTTTATCAACGGGTAGAGAATGAAGAACAGCTTGCCGAAGCGATGAAAACCTTCACACAACCGGAAGCCATGGAACAACCGGTTCTGATGGAAGTATTCAGCAATAAAAATAAAGATGCACGTATACTGAAAGATTATTATCATCAACTAAAACAAAAATAGATTATGTCAACACAAAGAGAATGGACAACCATCAGAGAATACGAAGATATCCTCTTTGATTACTATAATGGGATTGCCCGCATCACCATTAACCGTGAACGCTATCGAAATGCATTTACTCCGACTACAACGGCTGAAATGAGTGACGCATTGCGCATCTGCCGTGAAGAAGCGGATATTGATGTGATTGTGATTACCGGAGCCGGTGATAAGGCATTTTGTTCGGGCGGCGACCAGAATGTGAAAGGACGTGGCGGATATATCGGAAAAGACGGTGTGCCTCGTCTTAGTGTATTGGATGTGCAAAAGCAGATTCGCAGCATCCCGAAACCGGTGATTGCTGCCGTGAACGGTTTTGCTATTGGTGGCGGACATGTGCTTCATGTGGTATGTGATTTGTCCATTGCGTCGGAAAATGCTATTTTCGGTCAGACAGGTCCTCGTGTAGGTAGCTTTGATGCCGGATTCGGTGCGTCTTATCTGGCACGTGTGGTTGGTCAGAAGAAAGCACGCGAAATCTGGTTCCTTTGCCGGAAGTATAATGCACAAGAAGCATTGGATATGGGATTAGTGAATAAAGTAGTTCCCTTGGAACAGTTGGAGGACGAATATGTGCAGTGGGCAGAAGAAATGATGTTGCTTAGTCCGTTGGCTTTGCGCATGATTAAAGCAGGATTGAATGCCGAACTGGATGGTCAGGCAGGTATTCAGGAATTGGCAGGTGACGCAACGTTGCTCTATTACCTGACTGATGAAGCACAGGAAGGAAAGAATGCGTTTCTGGAGAAACGTAAACCGAACTTCAAACAATATCCGAAATTCCCTTAAAATCGGCTTTGCCACAGAGTACCACAGAGTTTGCTTTTCCTGCGTTTAAGCCCGATTTTCTGCAAAGCAAGACTGTGGAGGAGAGAATGGTAGGAGAACTGCAAGAGATATAACTTGTTAAAACTTCGTGAGGCTCTGTGTTATTCTGTGGTGAATTGAAAAATTATTCACGATGAATTGTAAAATAGAAATTATTCCCCGATTGCTCCATTTCAAGCAACCTGCCGGGACTTCCAGAGGAACATATACTACGCGTAAAGTTTGGTATCTTCATTTTACCTCTCCTGACTTCCCTGGCAGAGTGGGAATAGGGGAGTGTGCACCTTTGCCCGCTTTAAGTTGTGACGATCTTCCTGATTACGAAGATATATTAGTGAAAGTCTGCCGGAAAGTAGAGAGGGAACAAGGCAGATTGGATATGGATGGCTTGTGTGACTATCCTTCAATTTTATTTGGTCTGGAAACGGCCATCCGGCATTTCTTTGCAGGAAACTGGGCTTTATGTGATACGGCTTTCTCACGTGGAGAAGTTGGTATTCCGATTAACGGCCTTATTTGGATGGGAGATTTTCAGAACATGTTATCCCAGATTGAGAAAAAGATGGAAGCCGGATTTCGTTGTATCAAGTTAAAGATAGGTGCCATCAATTTCGAAGAAGAACTGACATTGTTGCGCCATATTCGTACGCATTTCTCTTCTAAAGAAATAGAGTTGCGTGTAGATGCAAATGGTGCTTTCTCACCCGTGGACGCAATGGAAAAACTGAAACGTCTGTCCGAGTTTGATTTACATTCTATCGAACAGCCAATCTGTGCCGGACAATGGGAGGAAATGGCTCGTCTTGTTTCCGAATCTCCATTAGCGATTGCTTTGGATGAAGAACTGATAGGATGCAACACGCTGGAAAGAAGACAAGAACTGCTTTCAACAATCCGTCCGCAATATATCGTTATTAAACCTTCTCTTCATGGAGGAATATGCGGAGGAGACGAATGGATTACCGAAGCTGAAAAACAACAGATCGGCTGGTGGATAACTTCCGCTCTGGAATCAAACATTGGTCTGAATGCCATTGCCCAGTGGTGTGCAACATTCAGCAATCCGTTGCCACAGGGACTGGGAACAGGGGCGCTCTTTACAGACAACGTGGAAGTGCCTCTTGAAATAAGAAAAGATTGCCTGTGGTTTTGTAAATGATGGTGTTAAAGGATAATCGACTGGTAACGACAAAACATAGAACTAAAAAAGATGGCAATATTAGCTGCTGATAAAGACAAAGAGATTAAAACCCTTTTCTTAAAATATATGGCTTGGAACATGCTTCCATTGCTATATAACGATGCATTGAAGAAACTCTGTAAGATGGGATTTAGCCCTGCCAAGGCTACTAAGTTGCTGAAGTCAATGCAAGAGAATGGCGAGATAGAAATCGTTTCAAACCTGCATTATTTCGGGAATAAAAGATGTCGGTTGCTGCCCGGCATCCATCTCCGGTATTTATGGCTGATGCGAAATGAATCGTTTGAAGAATTTGAAAAAGAACAATCTCTCCCCGGATATATTGAGCTGCAAGCGAGAACATTGTGTAATGCGATGTTACAATGGGCTGCGACGAAGGAATTGGATAATGATATAATAACGCATTGGCCGGTAGACGAATTGACACTGCCTCTATTTCGTGAAATGGCATATTCTACCGAATGGCGAGATTTATACAGTAAACTTTCTGTCGGTGTTTTATATTGTATTATCGATGGATATGCCAATCGTTGGAATTACTGGCTGGAAGAAATAGACGAGCTTTTTGTTGAAAATCTATATCTAAGGAATCAATCAATGCCTACTTCCGTTAAAGCGTATTTTCGGGAAGTTTATTCATTTTATGAATATGTATTGTCTGGTCGTATCAATGAAATCCCGGAGAATGTAACGTCCCGCTCTGTGGATGGTTTATGCGCCCATGCGCTTTATGCCCAATATCATGGAAATTATTCAGAGGCACTTAAAATATATCGGCAAGCTCTCAAAGATATAGAAAGTACCTATCTTTTTGATACGCCTTTCTATTCGTTAACGTATGTCATAGCATTAATGCGCGAGGGTAGTGAGGCTTCAAAGAAAAAGATGAGCGGATTAGTGACAAAGAAACGGATTCGTGAAGAAAGGCAATGGCTGCCGGCTTATCTGATGCTTTTGATTGCTTTAGGAAGAGATACTAAAGAATTAGTCTTATGGATAGAGCGGAACTATGACCTGCAATCGAATATGGTAAAAGCATTATTTTACTTCTCGAACATTATAAGCTGAATGAGAAAATCTATATAGACAATCGCCCTATTGAGAAACTGCTTGAAAACGATCGTTTTAAAGCATTGCAGTTAGAATATTCATGCGACTTTCAGGCTTTTATTTCTAAAAATGCGCAATTGAGGGAAGAGATGGGAGTGGCTCCCCTGCTTCCTTCTTATGCTAAACAGGAACCTTGGGAAATTGCGTTGGACAGATTAGCGGAGCTGGTTCGGAATCAGGAAACCTGAGAAGTAGCGAAAGGAGCCGCTGATAACATAGCTCGGTCACGCATTGTATATCATATAACGAATTATGGTCAGATCATTCCCCGACTTCAAAAGTCGAAAGACGGAATAACCTGGACGGGAGGGAGGAATATAGCTTTGGCTACTTTCCAGCAGAACGCAGTAGAAGGGATGAGCGAACTAGACAAGAGCCTTGCGGCATGTGTCAAGTACTTTAATGCCGGATATTCTATAGGAGACATTTATGAGTTGAGCGGACCCAAGGCGTTATCTCTTTTGGCGGGTTATCCATTTGTGTATATGGAGAGAAATCCGGATATTCCTATTGTAATTACGAAAGAAGAACTACAGTTGGTGGTTACTCAACTGAAAGACGGTTATCAGGTGAGCAGTAATGTGAAACAGTTGGGAAGTTCGAATACTATTTTAAATAAGGAGAATGATCAGCTCTATCGGATTGTAGAACTGACCTCGGAACAGCGTGCCATATTGGAACTCTTCAAACAATCCTCCCGCTTTCCGTTAAAAGCTAAAGACCAGTTGGCGGACGTGTTGGGGAAATTGGGAAGAAACGTGACGATACATTCGGACTTGGTACGCAATAAAGAAAACCTCAAGCAAATAAAAGGAGATTCATTGATAACCGTTCAGCTGTTGCCCGTAGGAGACGGAATCAAGGTGGAACTTTTTGTAAAACCTTTCATCGAACAGCCGCCTTATTGCAAAGCCGGTGAGGGAGTGGGAAGCGTGATTGGAACAATGAAGGGCGAACGTGTGCAGGCGGTACGCAATTTGAAGAAAGAAAAAGAAAATTATGTGATAGTCAACCAGCTACTTCAACGGGTCAGCGGAGACTTTATGGCTACGGATACGGCTTACTTTGCAGATTACTATCAATGTCTGGATCTGATAGAAGAGCTTCGCGAGCTGTCAGATGTGTCGCGTACCGAGTGGCCGGAGGGTGCTAAATTGTCTATAAAGGGCATTGCGGATTTTCCACAACTGAAGCTTTCTATGAAAGGGGTAGGATACTGGTTCGAGATAGATGGAGAGTTGGAGATAGAAGACGGAGTCCGGATGAAGATTTCCGAACTTTTGCGGAAAACCCGTGAAAGCAGGGGGCGTTTTATAGCGTTGAATGACTCTGATTTCATCGCATTAAGCAATCAGTTACGTCGGAAGTTGCAAGAACTTGATTCTATCCTGCTGAATGATAAAAGTCTGAAAGTTTCCAGCTTTAATGCCACTTTGCTTGCTGATATGGAACAACAGGGAATCCTGCTGAAAAAAGACCATAAGTTTAAGGAACTACAGCAAAAAATAGAACAGGCAGAAAATGTCCGGTTCATCGTACCTGCCACGTTACAGGCTGAATTGCGTGATTATCAGATGGATGGATTCCGGTGGTTATCACGATTGGCGTATTGGGGAGCCGGTGCTTGTCTGGCGGATGATATGGGATTGGGAAAAACGATACAAGCCATTGCTCTGATGCTCAGCAGAGGGAAGAAAGGTGCTTCTTTGGTTGTCGCTCCTGCATCCGTATTGCTTAACTGGCAGAGTGAAATCAACCGTTTTGCTCCTTCGCTTACTTGCCGGGTGCTACATGACAGCTGCGGTGATCGGGAGCAAATGATACAGGAGACAGGTGATTATGATATATTGCTTACTACTTATGGATTGCTGAATGCGGAGGTTGTATTGTTGAGCAAGAAGCAGTGGAATGTCATCCTGCTGGACGAAGCCCATACAATTAAGAATAAAGACACCAAAATGTCCAAGGCGGCGATGCAACTCAACGGTGAATTCCGTTTGTTGTTGACCGGAACTCCCATACAGAACCATCTAAGTGAAATCTGGAACTTATTTCAGTTTGCCAATCCCGGTTTACTGGGGACATTTCCGCATTTTAATGAAAAGTTTATTCTGCCCATTGAGAAAAACGGAGATAAGCAACGGCAAAAACAATTAAAGAGAGTGCTGCAACCTTTTCTGCTTCGACGTACCAAAAATGAGGTTTTGGACGAATTGCCGCAGAAAACAGAAATAGTGCAGAAGGTAGAACTGTCTTCCGAGGAAATGGCTTTGTATGAGAATCTCCGTCAGCAGGCTGTTGCTAATATCGAGGAAAGTTCGTTGGGGGCTATGCAGGCATTGGCGGAAATCACTCGTTTACGTCAGGCGGCCTGTCATCCGGCTTTGATCAATGATAAGCTGAAAATTGACTCATCCAAGACAAAAGTATTTATGGATTTGGTAGATGAACTTATCGGCAATCAGCACCGTGCGTTAGTATTCAGCCAGTTCACGTCTCATCTGGCTTTGATTCGCAAAGAACTTGATTTGCAGGGTATTTCCTATCTTTATTTGGATGGAACGATGTCTGTAAATGAGCGTGAAAAACAGGTCAGTCGGTTTCAACAAGGAGAGGGACACCTGTTTTTGATTAGTCTCAAAGCGGGAGGTACAGGGCTGAATCTGACAGCCGCCGATTATGTGATTCATTTGGATCCATGGTGGAATCCTGCTGTCGAAGACCAAGCTTCAGACCGTGTTTACCGTATCGGTCAAACTCGCCCTGTCACCATCTATCGGCTGATAGCTTCCAATACGATTGAAGAGAAGATTGTCACGCTGCATCAAAGTAAGAAATCATTGGCGGATTCTCTACTGGATGGAAGCAATATGGCGCATAAATTGACTAAAGAAGAAATGTTGGAACTGTTGCGAGGAGGCATTCAATAAAATGGAATTTGAGAGAGAAAAGCAATCGCTTCTGCTTGAAGGAGTACGATATACAGCCAATGATTTGCATTTGTTGAAAACAAAGGCGGTAGGAGCATCCGATTCTTCTACAGGGCAGATGTTGTATGATTTCCTACAAGAGTGGTTTACCGAATCTCCTTGGATGACAGTTCATACTTCGGGATCTACCGGAAAACCGAAAAAGATAAGGATTAGCAAGGATAAAATGATGCAAAGCGCACGTCTGACCTGCGAATTTCTGAATTTGCAAATAGGAGACACTGCTTTGTTATGCATGAATCTCCGTTATATCGGAGCTATGATGGTAGTCGTACGCTCTTTGGTTGCAGGTTTGAATCTGATTATACGTCCCGCTTCCGGTCATCCGTTAGCGGATATGAAACAGCCTTTGAGATTTGCGGCAATGGTTCCTCTGCAAGTTTATAATACCCTGCAGGTGCCTGAAGAAAAAGAACGGTTGCGACAAACGGATGTTCTGATAATCGGTGGTGGAGCAATCGATGAGGCTTTGGAAGCAGAAATCAGAAATCTTCCGGGTGCTATCTATTCTACTTATGGCATGACCGAAACGTTGTCTCATATTGCTCTCCGCCGTCTGAATGGGGTATTAGCTTCCGAACGCTATTACCCTTTTGCTTCTGTGGAACTGTCTTTATCTTTCGAAAACACATTGGTCATTAAAGCCCCTTTGGTATGCGATGATATTTTGCAAACCAATGACATTGCGCATATCTATCCCGATGGAAGTTTTACTATTCTCGGTCGGAAAGACAATGTCATCAATAGCGGCGGAATAAAAATCCAGGCAGAGGAAATAGAAAAAATCCTTCGCCCGTATATTCCCGTGCCGTTTGTCATCACTTCCGTACCGGATCAGCGTTTGGGGCAGGCGGTGACTTTGTTGCTGGAAGGGCAGCCGGACATAGAAGAAATAGAAGACAAACTACAGAGTATATTAGAACCTTATCATCGTCCTAAATACGTTTTATATACAGACTGTATACCGCAGGCGGGTAATGGGAAGATGAATCGTGCGGGTTGCCGTGATTTGGCGGAACGGTTATTATCGTAGTTTGAAAGTGAATGTTATACCGTCGACCACCGCAAATTGGTAAAGATAGGTGTGGACTTCGACAAAGAAACCCGTAATATCGGTCGCTGTTTGGTTCAATAAGAGAGCCGGAGCTCATCTCATACTTCTTCTAAACGCATCAAACACCATTTTCCAGTTTGTTGAGAACAACATAACTATGATGCTCATATCGAAGGTTCATAGGTTTCACACTTGTTTGAATTGTTATAAATCAGACGATTACGGTGATAGAAATCTGTGAATCTAGGATAAATAATCCTTCACCCCTTCACCTTATTATAAGCTATCAAGATATTGGGTAAGTTTATTCAGATTCATACACATTCAGATGTCAGATACCTTCATCTTAAGAAATCCGGAGGTGACCTACTTTTATCTGTTAATTTGAAGTTTAACGAACTATTGTAGATGCTCCCTCATAATATACTAATAGATAAACTCTAGGCTATTAATAGAAAACTTCCACTCTGTTACGCTTAAACTTCTTTTGTATGGCTTGCAAACTTATATTCTGCCTATTATAAACTATAAACGAAGCTTTCATTTTTATAAATGTAACCTTTGTTTTTATAATTGCAACTTACGTTTATAAAAACAAAGCTTGCATTTATAGTTTGTTGTTAGGTAAATGTAACTTTGTAACTAATGCAAAGAAAGTTTGGTCTTAATAGGAAGGAAGTTATCTATTAATAGTTTGGAGTTTACTTACTAATAGACAATATGACAATTGACAATAAAAAAATAAACTTATTGATAAGGTAATAATAGAAGGAGTAATGGCATATAGTCTTTCAATTCATTCCTCAAAAGTTCCATCGTCTTTTGTTTGTATCGGTTGATAGATTTCACGCTAAGATTCATTTCTTCTGCGATCTCTGCATGTGTTTTACCTTCAAAGAAACTTTTCATAAAAACAGTGCGATAGTTTTCGGGTAACTTATTCAGGGTCTCGTACAACATTCTGTATAGTTCATCGAGAGTATACACACTATCTGGCTCTGTCTCATAGATAGGCGCTTTCTTTTGAATGTTTTCGGCATAACTCCATTCATATTCTTGATGTTTCAGGAAATTCAGACAACTGTTTTTTACACACATCTTGATGTATCCCAATGCCGTGTCCGATTGCAAGTCAAAGGATTCAGTTTCAAACTTATCCCATAATGAAGTAAATACATCTGAAACGATATCTTCACGTGTTTCTTTATCATCAACAAACCTTTTTGCATACAGACAAAATGGGGCGTAATATTCCTCATAAAGTTGTTTGAAAGTCCGTTCTTTAGTTTGTTTGGAAAAAGATATTTTCATTATTTAGAGATTCTGTAGTTTTTCATTTTGCTGCAAATATATAATAAGATAATTATCAGAGCCTAATTTTCGATTCTTTTTTTTGCTTTCACCCCTAATGAATGGAAAATAATCAGATAAGACTGTCCTTTTGTATATAGGTTGATTGTATTATATATAAACAGGATTAAAATATGAAAAACAAGTTTTTTTTATTGGCTATAACCTTTTGTTTGCCAATACATCCTCAAGAAGTTTCCAAGTCTTTTATTCCGATGGTTGAAATACCTGCCGGAAGTTTTTATATGGGAAGTGACGGATTAGGCGAAGATTTTGATGAGGCTCCTATCCATCAGGTAGTAATCTCTCGCCCGTTTCGTATGGGAATCACTGAAATAACGAATGCGCAATATGAGTCATTCCGTCCGGAACATCGGGCATTACGAGGAAAAAACGGTGTTTCGCTGGAAGATGATGAAGCAGTCGTCAATGTGAGTTATTCCGATGCTGTTGCCTTTTGTGAATGGCTTAGCCGGAAAGAAGGCAAAAACTATCGTTTGCCAACAGAAGCGGAATGGGAATATGCTTGTCGGGCAGGCACATACACACTATTTTCTACAGGAGACGGGTTACCTGCAGTTTATCATCGGAATCAAAAAGTGGTTCGTGACTTTGATCCGGTATCTTTAAAAGTAGCTCAGACTCCTCCTAATACATTCGGGCTTTATGATATGCATGGAAATGTGGAAGAATGGTGCTTGGATTGGTATGCTTCTTATTCCGCAGAAAAGCAGAAAGACCCGGCAGGACCATTGGCAGGAGAGTTTCGGGTCACTAGAGGAGGGAGTCATCACACCCCGGAGAAATACTTGCGAAGTGCCAATCGACTGGCTATGCTCCCGGAAGATAAACATTCCCAAACCGGATTTAGAATTGTGGAAGCAGATACTCGTTTGAATGTATCGGGAACATCTGCCCCTGTCCCGTTCAATCAGGAATCTGTAAAAAATACATCTATAAAATGGAAAAAAATATCTGCTATCACACCGATGTTTCTGCCTCCGATACCATTTGTGGTACGTCCGGCATGTGATTCGAATACCCCATTTTATCTGCATAATCATCAGCCTGCAGTTACGTGGTGTGATAATGGAGATTTGCTGGCAATATGGTTTTCTGCAAATGAAGAGAATGGGAGAGGGATGGTAGTACTCGGTTCCCGCTTGCGTGCCGGGCATACTGATTGGGATGTGGCTTCTTTATTCTTTAAAGTTCCGGATCGGAATATGACAGGAAGCGCTTTGCTCAATGACGGAAAAGGAAAATTGTATCATATCAATGGAGTGGAAGCATCGGGTGACTGGCAGAATCTCGCAATGGTACTACGTACCAGCACAGATAACGGTGCTTCATGGAGCACTCCTAAACTGATAGCTCCCGAACATACCAAACGTCATCAGGTAATAGCTGGTACGATTCGCACACGTGAGGGATGGCTGGTTCAAGCCTGTGACGCGGGTCCCGGCAGTCATGACGGGGCAGCTGTTCAAATCAGTAAAGATGGAGGAAAAACATGGTGCGATCCTTGGGATGGCGCTCCTTTGCCGGATTTCAAAGAAGGAGGAACGGGAAGTACAATCGCAGGTATCCATGCGGGAATTGTACAATTAGGGAACGGAAGTTTGATGGCTATGGGGCGTGGTAATAGCATACGGAATAAAGAAGGAAAGCTCCGAATGCCAATGAGCATATCAGATGATATGGGAAAGACCTGGAAATATGTAGCAAGCGAACTCCCTCCTATTGACGGAGGTCAGCGTCTTGTTTTAATGAGACTGAATGAAGGACCTTTGCTATTGGTTTCTTTCACAGACCATCCGCAACGTACGCCTTTGGAAGAACGTGGTCTGGAATTTAAAGATAAAAATGGAAATGTGAAGAAAGGATATGGCATGTATGCGGCTCTTTCCTACGATGAGGGAAAAACATGGCCGGTAAGAAAACTACTGACGGACGGTGAATATCGCTTTTTAAACGGTGGAGCATGGACGGGATATTTCGAAATGGATGAAAATCATGCTGAACCACGTGGCTATCTTGCAGGAACACAAACTCCTGATAATGTGGTTCATATCCTTAGTAGCCGATTGCATTACCGCTTCAATTTGGCATGGCTCGAAAAATAAAATAAAAAAAGTTTGTTTTTGCTGTCCTTTTCCAATTACTTCAGTTGTATTATAAGTGTAATTACAATTAAAAGATAAGATTTTGAAAGAAAATATGGAAAATATGAGTCCGGAATCATTGCTCCGTAAAGCACAAGCATTGGGAGATGATATTAAAGAAATGGAATCCATTGATGTATTGGGTGCCTATTATCAAGCACAAGCCAAAATAAAAACTAATAGAAGAAAGAACATGTATAATCAACTGATGCGTTATGCAGCATTTCTGACTATACCTTTATTTCTCTCTTCTCTGGTTTTGGGATATTTATATTTTAGTGGAACAGAAACCGACGAAAAATATGCAGAGGTGGTAACCGCTACCGGTTCTGTCATACGTTATGAACTTCCGGATCATTCTGTAGTATGGTTGAATGCGGGTAGTACATTGCGTTATCCTACCACTTTCAAGAAAGACAACCGGTTGGTAGAGTTGAAGGGTGAAGCATATTTCGAAGTGCAGGCAGACAAAGATCGTCCTTTCTATGTAAATACTCCGAATGGCTTGAGCGTATATGTTTATGGTACCAAATTTAATGTAGCTGCTTATGAGGATGATAATTATATAGAAACAGTATTGGAAAAGGGTAAGGTAAATGTGATAACCCCCGATCAGGAAACAATTGTATTGGCTCCTGGAGAACAGTTGCTTTACGACAAACAGAGTCAAAAGTCGAAAAAAAATAAAGTGGATGTCTATGGAAAGATAGCTTGGAAAGATGGAAAACTAATTTTCAGAAATGCTTCATTGGAAGAAATCCTGAAGCGTCTGGAACGACATTTCAATGTAGAAATTCAGTTTAACAATAGGTCTGGAAAAGAATATAAGTATCGGGCTACTTTCCGGACTGAAACTCTGTCGCAGATATTGGATTATCTGGCCAGGTCTGCCGATTTAAAATGGAAAATTGAAGAACCGCAACAACAGGCAGATGATACATTATCAAAGACTAAAATTAGAGTAGATTTATATTAGAGTAGTAACCCTTAAAATAAAAGCCCATGGAATAACACAAGAGAATAAAAGAAAAAAGGAAGAAAGCTGCTACC
>ERZ827469.2081-NODE-2081-length-16028-cov-4.160646_pt1 | contig 16028 bp, 10 predicted proteins | sample MGYA00519917_ERZ827469 | MGnify/ENA primary metagenome ERZ827469 (study PRJEB31778, sample SAMEA3449314) | human gut metagenome | biome: human gut; feature: human-associated habitat; material: faeces | place: United Kingdom | collected 2010/2012 ... | reverse complement strand
CGGCATCGCGCGCTCGGTCATCATGCATCCCGACCTGCTGATCGCCGACGAGCCCGTCAGCGCCCTGGACGTATCCATCCAGGCGCAGATATTAAATCTGCTGATGGATCTGCAGGAAGAAATGGGTCTGACATATATGTTCATAACCCACGACCTTTCAGTAGTTAAGCATATATCCAACCGTATCGGTGTTATGTATCTGGGTACGATCGTAGAGACAGCTCCGAAGAAAGAACTGTATGCAAACCCGAGACATCCATATACAAGAGCACTTCTTTCCGCAGTTCCGATCCCGGATCCGGAAGTGAAGAAAGAGCGTATTACATTAAAAGGTGATCTTCCAAGTCCGAGTAATCCGCCAAGCGGATGTCTGTTCCATACACGCTGCCCACATTGTACAGAAAAATGTAAGACACAGGTGCCGACACCTGTTGAAATTGCACCGGGTCATATTGTAAAATGTCATTATCCGGAACTTACAGAATAGGAATTCCGAAATAACAATATTACACCTGAAGATGAACAGTGAAGAAAACAGGATTCACTGAGAGATACAGGTCATCATGAATGGATGAGGAAAGAGGGGCTATGTTTACTGAGGAAAGACAAAGCGCAATAGAGAAATGTCTTCGTGAAAACGGAAAAGTCAAGGTTAAGGAATTGAGTGAAATGTTTCAGGTCACAGAAGACTGTATCCGAAAAGATCTTAAGATTCTTGAAAACGCCGGTAAGTTAAAGAGAACCTACGGCGGCGCAATCCTTTCACAGGATTATCCGCTGAAGAGAGACGTAGTAGACAGACGCCAGTTTAACCTTGACAAAAAGAGAACAATTGCAGCCAAAGCATTTAAACTGATTAAGAATAACGAAACGATTTTCCTTGATATTTCTACCACAAATATCGAGCTGGCAAAGCTTTTTGCCACGTCAAATATGCGTGTGGTAGTGGTGAGCAATATGATAGATATCCTGCAGATCCTTGCCACAAATCCGTCCATTACTGCAATCGGTACAGGGGGAACAATGTACCAGACAGTAAACGGATTTATGGGAGCTGCAACGATAGAAGTGATCAAACAGTATAGCTTTGACCGTGCATTTATAGGAAGCTGCGGTGTGGATATGACTGATTGTGCAATTACTACATTGGGGGTAGAGGACGGATTGACAAAGAAAGCAGCCGTGCACAGCAGCAGACATAAATATGTTGTTATGGAAAGGGATAAATTCTATTTCAATGATTCCTATAAATATGCATACTTCGATGATATCAGCGGAATTGTTACGGATGAATTTCCAGATGATACGATCGTGAGTACACTGGAGAGAGCCGGGGTGAAATTGTTCTGATGCAGGTAAGTCTTCGGGGGACTTATCTAATCTGGTTAAATCAGTCAGCAGAAAGGATGATCTGTCTGGCTTAAATGAAAAAAGATGGAGGCAAGTACGTGAAAGAATATATTTTGGAAGCCTGTGTAGATTCTGTAGAATCTGCTATGGCAGCGGTTGAAGGAGGCGCAGACAGACTGGAACTTTGCGGTAACCTGATCATCGGCGGAACCACTCCGGGACCGTGGCTTTTTGATGAAATAAGAAAGCGTTCGGATATCAGGATCCATGCTCTGATCCGTCCGCGTTTTGGAGATTTCTGCTATACAGATGCAGAATTTTCCATGATAAAGCATGCAGTGGAAGATTTTAGGAAAATGGGTGCCGAAGGTGTTGTATTTGGGGTGCTGAAGCCGGATGGCACATTAAACATGGAACAGATGAAAGAGCTGATGGAGGCGGCAGGGGATATGTCGGTGACTCTTCACAGAGCTTTTGATGTATGTGTGGATCCAATAGAAACAATGGAACAGGCAATCTCACTGGGAATCAATACGATCCTTACTTCAGGTCAGCGTAATGTATGTCTGCAGGGGGCAGATCTGCTGAAGGAACTGGTAGAGAAGAGTCAGGGACGTATCACGATCCAGGCAGGAAGCGGCGTGGGAGCAGAAGTGATCCGCCAGCTTTATCCGCTTACAGGAGTCAGGGCTTATCATATGACCGGAAAGAGAGTCATTGACAGTGAGATGCAGTTTCGCAAGGATGGAGTCAATATGGGACTTCCGATGCTGAGCGAATATGAGATATGGCGTACGGATGTAGATAATATCCGTGCCGCAAAGAAAGTTCTGGAGGAATTATAATGGCAGAACCGAGAGTTTTTTTAAAAGAGAACAGGGGCCGAATTGAAGAAAACTACCTGGAGCAGGCAAAGAACCTGCCCCGGGTTTTTGCGCCTGTAGACGAAAAATTACAGAAATGTACAGAGGAAGTGGCACTTGCATGTAAATATTTATATGCGTTTATGCCGTACAGTGACATTGGCAATTATCCGTTTGAAGTATTTCTGGACTATGCGGAGAATGGTGTGAGGCTCTGGAAAGAGAATCCGCAGGTCGCAGACCTTCCTGAAGAAATCTTCCTGAATTATGTGCTGTTTCACAGAGTAAATGAGGAGGAGATCGCACAGTGCAGAACTTATTTCCGCGCAGAAATCGGAAGCAGAATACAGGGAATGAACTTCAGAGAAGCAGCGTTAGAAGTGAATTACTGGTGTGCCGAAGAAGCTACTTATCATTGTACAGATGACCGTACTTTATCTGCGATTTCTGTATACCGCAGAGGAAATGGCAGATGTGGTGAAGAGTCTGTATTCACTGTAAATGCACTGCGAAGCGTAGGCGTACCTGCCCGTCAGGTATATGCGCCGAAGTGGTCTCACTGCGATGACAATCACGCCTGGGTAGAGATCTGGTGTGACGGCAAATGGTACTTCCTCGGAGCCTGTGAGCCCGAAGAAATCCTGAATAAAGGATGGTTTACAAACGCTTCTTCCAGAGCAATGATGATCCATTCACGTGTGTTTGACACCAAAATCCCGGAAGGTGAGGTGATCGGCACAGATGGTATGGTGACCATGCTGAATGAATTGAAGAGGTATGCAGTAACCAAAGAAATTACAGTAACAGTAAAGGATGCGCAGGGGTTACCCTCAGAGGGAGCTGAGGTTTCCTTTGAGGTGCTGAACTATTCAGAGTATGCACCGATCGCAGAGAAGAAAACAGACAGTAAGGGAACCGCCAGACTGACAACAGGACTTGGGAGTCTGCATATTTCCGCAAGAATGTGTTCTGACGGCGAGTGGTTCTATGCGGAAACAGTTATGAACACTGAGAAAGAAGATAACTGTGAACTTTGTCCGGTACCGCAGGATAAAAGAAATGACGGCGAATCAGAAAAGTGGACAGCAGCAGATATATTTGCTCCTCATGATGCACCTGTAAACACAGACATGCCGACTTTAGAACAGAAGGCGAAGGGGAATAAGCGTCTGACAGCAGCCAATGCACACAGAGAGCAGAAAGTAAGAAACTGGTCAAATCCGGAATGTGAACGTTTCCTGGAAAAAAAGGTAAACAGGATAGAAGAAGCCATTGCTGCCTCATACAGAGAAGATCTCCTGAGGGTTCTCACAGAGAAAGACAGAACTGACTGTATCAGTGACGTTCTGGAGGAACACCTGGAGCTGGCAATCCCATATCATGGTATGATGAAAAAGGATACCTTTGTATCTTATGTGTTAAATCCAAGAGTAGATGATGAAGTTCTTCAGAAATACAGAAGAGAGATTAAGAAGCATTTTTCCAGAACTGAGAAACAGGAGCTGAGAGATGATCCTTCCAGAATCTGGAATCTGATCGAGAAGGCAATTGTTTCCAGACCGGAGAAAGAGCGTTCCAGTGTGATCACAACACCGGCAGGATGCATAAGGACCTGTACAGGAAGCTTCCTGTCAAAGAAAATCCTGTTTGTTGCAATAGCGAGAACCCTTGGAGTAGCGGCAAGACTGAATCCACATGATCGTTCTATGGAATATATGAAAAACGGAAGATTTGTTCCTGTGCTTACAAGAACAGAGAAGAACTGTACTCTGATCCTGAAAGCAGGAGAGACTGTACAGTGGAAATATTTCCAGAACTGGAGTATTGCAAAACTGGAGAATGGAAGATATACATCACTGAAACTGGGAGCAGAGAATTTCGAAGATCAGATCCTGAATCTGCCGTTGGAATCCGGAAACTACAGGATTCTTACTTCAAACAGACTTCCAAATGGAAATATGTTTGCAAATGAATATCATTTTGAAATTCAGCCCGGAGAGACAAAGGAGATCGAGCTGGTACTCAGGGAAGCAGATCTGGAGGATATGCTGGAGAATATTTCCATGCCGGAATTCATGCTGAAAACTGAGGATGGTACAGAAGTGAAAGCATCTGATCTTACAGCAGACGGAAAACATATCCTTATGTTTCTGGAAGAAGAAAAAGAGCCTACTGAGCATATTTTAAATGAAATGATGGAGCAGGAAGAGGCTTTCGCAGGATATGCAGAGCAGATTATTTTTGTAGTGAGAAGCAAAGAAGCACTGGAGACACCGACACTGTCCAAAGCACTTGCAAAGTTAAAAAATATTCAGATTTATTATGATGATTTCTCAGAGATTATCAATACTCTGGGAAGGCGTATGTACGTAGATCCGGACAAACTTCCGCTGATTATTGTGACGAATGGAACCCTGAATGGGATTTATGCGACCAGCGGTTACAATGTAGGAACCGGGGATATGCTGCTTAGATTAATGTAACAGAGCGATAAATAAGATGCCCGGAGATGACACCTGTGAGCATCTTCTGGTATTACCGGATTACATTATTGTATAGATGTAAAGGATTGGATATTGAATTTGCATTTACATAAAGGAGATAAAAATCATGTATCAGTTTAACAGAAAAGAATATGAAGAACGTATGAAATGGTATCAGGATGCCCGTTTCGGAATGTTTATCCACTGGGGATTATATTCTATTCCTGCAAGAGGAGAATGGGTACGCAGTACAGAGGAGATGCCTGAGGAAGAATACCTTCCGTTTATGAAAGAATTTGATGCCAGAGACTATAATCCGAAACAGTGGGCAAAAGAGGCAAAGGCAGCAGGTATGAAATATGTGGTTCTGACTGCAAAACACCATGATGGTTTCTGTTTATTTGACAGTAAATACACAGATTATAAAGTTACCAATACACCTGCAGGAAGAGATCTGATCAAAGAATATGTGGAAGCTCTTCGCGAAGAAGGTCTGAAAGTCGGTCTGTATTTCACCTTACTTGACTGGCATCATCCGGACTATCCTCATTACGGAGACCGCATCCATCCTATGAGAAACCATCCGGAATGCAGTAATGAAAACAGAGATTTTTCTCGTTATATAGAGTATATGTACAATCAGGTGGAAGAGGTCTGCACAAATTATGGAAAAATCGATATTATGTGGTTTGACTTTTCCTATGACGATATGCGAGGCGAGAAATGGGGAGCAACCAGACTGATAGATATGGTCCGCAGATTACAGCCGGGAATCATCATTGATAACCGTCTGGAAGTCAGTGGTGAGGGAAGAGGATCTCTGTATGAATGCGATCCGACACCGTATCATGGCGATTTTATAAGCCCGGAACAGATCATCCCGCCGGAAGGAATCTGCGACAAAGAAGGGAATCCGATGGTATGGGAAGCATGCTTCACCATGAACAATAACTGGGGCTACTGTGCAAATGACCACTATTACAAACCTGCTTCCATGCTGATCAAGAAGCTGGTAGAGTGTGTTTCCAAAGGTGGAAATATGATCCTGAATGTAGGACCTGATGCGAAAGGTAAATTCCCGAAAGAATCCTCCGCGATCCTGGCGGAAATCGGACGCTGGATGGATAAGAACCATGACAGTATCTATGGATGCGCTCCGGCAGCAGATATCCCGAAACCGGATTACGGACGTATCACCAGAAATGGAAACAAGTATTATGTCCATATTTATGAGAATACATTAGGACCACTGCCGCTGATTGGATTTGATAAGAATAAGATTGTGAAAGTACGTGCCCTGGATGACGGACATGAAGTGCCAATCTCTACTTTATGGGTGCACAGCGATTATCCGGATATCGCATTTGTTGACCTTGGTCCGGATCCTGTACTGCCGGATCCTGTAGACTATGTGCTGGAAGTGGAGATGGCTGAATAAAGCTATAGAATACAAAAAAGCTGCCGTATGGCAGCTTTTTTGTATTTCTTAACCGAATTGAGATGCAGGTGTCTGCCTGGTTCAGCATCGGTTTCTCTTGTTTACGAAATAATTCAGAATCCCACCGCCTACGATAATAACAAGTGCAACAGCAACAACACGTTTCGCTGCTTCCTGCGGCATCTGGCTTTTGGAACCGATGGAATCGGAATAGAAAGTCAGGGTATAATTGATCTCATGAGGGGTACCCATGGCGGTAGTGTCTGCGATTACCGGCATGCTCTCATCCATAATGGTAACCGGGATCTGGAATTCAGAATTCGTTCCTTCCTCATTGACAGGGAGATATTTTTTACCGTCAACGATCATGTAGTCATAATTAGAACTGCTCCACTGGATATCGGCAGTTACTTCGCCGTTTTTCACAGTGATCAAAGTCGGTGAAGTGACACTGGCTTTGCCGCTTCCGCCTTCCAGCTCTACCTGGATGGAATACTCCCCATCTTCTTTATCAAGAGTGAAAGCCTGTGCAGCAGGAACAGAAGTCCATACTGACAGACAGCAGATCAAAGCTGCCAGAACTGCAAAAATCTTTCTCATATTTCTTTCCTCACTTAAATTCGATAATTTTCATCATCCCACAATTGAAATTAATTGTCAATACTTTGTTGAAAAAGTTATCCTGTTTTAGTATAATAAAAAGTACTGTCCGCACGCAACATCATTGAGAACGTAGTGAACAGTGAGCACAATAAATGAATATCTGTGAATTGCTTTGCTGCGAAGCAGCTCCTGCAATTCTGATATCATAAAAATGTATATGCAAATCACAGGAGGATATGGTAATGAGAGGAATTTTATACGGAGTAGGAGTTGGCCCCGGAGATCCGGAACTTATGACATTAAAGGCAGTGCGCCTGATCAAAGAGAATGATATTATTGCAGTACCGGGCGCAGAGGTGCGTGAAACAGTTGCATATAAGATCGCAGTACAGGCAGTACCTGAGCTTGCAGACAAAGAACTTCTGCCAATCTATATGCCAATGACACACGATAAGGCAGAACTGGAACTGAACCATGAAAAAGGAGCCAAGGCGCTGGAAGCAGCACTTGATACAGGTAAGAATGTAGTATTTCTGACACTTGGAGATCCGACTATCTATTCAACATTTTCATATGTGCAGAAGAGAGTAGAAGAGGATGGATATGAGACAAGACTGGTAAGCGGTATCACTTCCTTCTGTGCAACAGCAGCACGCCTGAATATCCCGCTTACAGAGTGGAACCAGCCTCTTCATGTACAGCCTGCAGTTCACCGCCTTGACAGTGAACTGGATCAGCCGGGTACCTATGTGCTGATGAAATCCGGCAAAAAGATGAATCAGGTAAAGGAAATTCTGGCAAAAAGCGGACGCAATATCCGTATGGTGGAGAACTGTGGAATGCCGGATGAGCATATTTACAACAGTGTAGAAGAAATTCCGGATGATGCAGGCTATTATTCTCTGATCATTGCAAAGGAACAGGATGGAGGATTATGATCGAGACCAGAGATCTGACAAAAACCTTTGACAATTTTACAGCTGTGGATTCCCTGAACCTGAAAATTGAAAAAGGGGAATTTTTTGGTCTTCTCGGACCAAACGGAGCAGGCAAGACAACGACCATCAGCCTGCTCTCAACCCTTCTTCTTCCGACAAAGGGAGAAATCCTTATAGACGGTCAGCAGCTTACGAGACAACGTCCTGATCTGAAAAGAAAAATCAGTGTGATCACCCAGGAATATTCTATGCGTCAGGATATGAATATGGATGAGATTATGGAATATCAGGGCCGTCTCTATTTTATGCCGCGAAAGCAGATAAAGGAAAGAACAGAGGAGCTTCTGGAGTTCTGTGACCTGCTGAAATTCCGCAAGCGTACAGTCCGTAAGCTTTCAGGTGGAATGAAGCGTAAGCTGATGGTCTGTCGGGCATTACTGACAGATCCGGAGATATTGCTTTTGGATGAACCCACAGCAGGTATGGATGCTCTTTCCAGAAGACAGATGTGGAATCTTCTGCGTAAGCTTAATGAGAAAAACCTGACGATCCTGCTGACTACTCATTATATGGAAGAAGCACAGAGTCTCTGTAATCGTGTGGCACTGATGGATCATGGTAAGCTGGAGGAGGTAAGTACTCCGTCAGCACTGATCGAGAGTCTTGGTGCTTATGCAGTGGACGAGATGACAGCAGATGGAACACAGAATCACTATTTCCATACACGCCAGGAAGCAATCCGGTATCTGGAAGAGCTTACAGGGCAGGCGTCTCTTCGTGAGACAACACTGGAAGACGTCTTTGTAGAAAGAGCCGGGAAACATTTGATTTCAAAATAGCAGATATTAACTGAATCAGGGAAGTCCCCTGCGGAGGCTGCGAAAAAAGTTAGAATAATCTGGAGAAAAATGTATGGGAATTATAACAATATTATGGGAGAAGTGGGTAGAATTCCGCCGGGACTTCTATAAGATCACGCTGGCGGCAATGATCGCACCGCTAATGTATCTGATCGTATTCGGAATGGGAATCCAGACCACTTCTCATGGACAGCCATACCTGAATTTTCTGATTCCGGGTGTGGTATCACTGACAACTATGAACGGAAGCTTCAACGCCATTGCGCAGAACCTAAACGTACAGAGACTGTATGAGAAGGCTTTTGATCAGGTGATGATCTCCCCCACACCATTATGGCAGTTTATTGCCGGACAGATCATCGGGGGAAGTCTGCGCGGTCTGTATGCAGGAGGAATCATACTGCTTCTTACAGCACCTATTGAGACAGGACTGATCTTCAACGGATGGTCCTTTCTGGTGATGTTCCTGAACGGAGCAGTATTCTCAGCCATCGGCGTGGTGGTCTCCTTTCTGGCAAAAAATCACGCAGACGTGCCGAGGTTTTCCAATTATATCATTATGCCTATGGCATATTTGTGTAACACCTTTTTCTCAACAGAGAAACTTCCGGGATTTGTAGGCAAGTTTGTATCAGCCTTGCCATTATCCCAGACTAGCCATCTGATGAGAAGCATTTCATCAGGTGAGGCGGTGAATTACACTGGTATTGGGATTCTGCTTCTTTATCTGCTGGTGTTTACTGTAGCAGCATCATGGTTTATTTATAAGAAGAAAAATCTGTAACTGACTGACAAGGAGGAGCCTGTGCTCCTCCTTGATCTGGTTATGCATTATATATCAATGTGAATCTTTGTAAAGAGAAAACGGGGAATTATATACTGACAGTGTATGAAAACGTTGCTATTCACTCTGTTCTCAGTAAAACTTTTACCGGTGAACAGCGCTAAAACGATATTTCCAATTATTGACTTTTATCCTTTGAATGATATACTTGAATTATGCATAACCGAGCAGCTGTTTTTGACATCTGTCCGGTTAAATTTTCACACAGCCATAATAACAGAAGAAAGGGCATACATTATATGAGTAAGCCAAAGATATTAATCGTTGATGATTCACAATTAAACAGAGAAATCCTTTCCTGTATGCTGGAAGATAAATATGATATCTGTGAAGCTGAAAATGGAAAGCAGGCAGTTGAAATCCTTGAAAGATGCCATAAGGATTTTAAGCTGGTGCTCCTTGACCTGATCATGCCGGTAATGGATGGTTATCAGGTACTTGCTGTTATGAAGGAAAAGCAATGGCTGGATATGCTGCCTGTTATCTGTATTTCATCAGAGACTTCCGAAGATAGCATCCGTCGGGTTTATGGGCTGGGAGCAAGTGATTACTTCACACGTCCCTTTGATGCAATGACGGTCTTTCATCGTGTTGAGAGTACGATTGCGCTGCATGATAAGATGACGGGAGACCTGCAGGATGCGATGAAAATGTTATCATCTATTTTTCACCGGATACTCAAGATTAATCTCTCGACAGATACTTATACAGTTATAAGAGGAAAAGACAGTACTGTTTTCATGCTTCCAAGTCTTTCTGAAAGCCTTAAAATGATGGCTGATCATAAATATATTTATGAAGAGGACCGGGAAGAATATCTGAAATTCTGCAGTATAGATAATCTGAGAAGAGAACTTGCGAAAGGCAGAGAACGCATTTCTCTGAACTACAGAACTCTGATAAAACAGGAGTACCGCTGGGTATGTATGGAAGTCATCAGAAGTGCAGAATATAAACCGGATGCTCAGATTGCCATAATGTATATCCGGGATATCAATGATGAATATCTGAAACATCTGGATAAGATCATACGCCATGCAAAAGATGCGTTTGCCTCAGTTATAGTAAATATTTCGGATGGAAGCTGTATTATGGCAAACAGCAGGATTGCTTCACTGGAGCTGAAAGATGTAAATGAACCACTGGATTCTTATATTGAGCGGATCAGTCAGTCTATTCCGCAGAGAGAAGTGAGAACTCAGTACAGAAAGGTGTTTTGTGTAGATAATCTGAGGGAGTGTCTGACACAGGGAAAAGATATGATCCAATGGGAATGTCCTGTGTATGCCGCAAAAGGAATCAGTCTGAGGATGATCAGAACCACAGTTGAGATGGTCCGGAACGTTTCTTACGACAGGCTGGAAGCGCTGATCTATTTTTCTGATATTACAGAGAACTATTTTTCAGAGCAGATTCCGCATATGCTGTACAGAAAGAATTTTGACAGAATAGAGATTATTGACGGGCAGAGAGACTGTGTGAGACTGGATCATCCGGGTATCTGTGCCATGGAGATGGTTCTGGCAGAAGAGATCAGTTATTCCGGTTATGTTACTGAAGTTATGAAGAAATTTGTTCCGGATGATGAGAAATCCGTATATGACAAATGTGTGCGTCTTGATACCATTCGGAAAGAACTGCAGGAGAAAGATAGATATTCTTTCTCTGTTCATCAGTTTAATAAGGAAGGGGAGAAATGTTTAAAGAACTATACATTTTTTTACCTCAATAAATTTTTTGACACTATTGTAGCTACAGTTGAGGATATTACGGAGAAATTTGAACAGGATATTCTGACGGGCGGATATAACAGACAGGGTTTTATCCGTCATGTGGAACGGATCCTGAAAGAAAGGGAAGACAGAACCGGATATGCGGTTGTATTTTTCGATATTAAGAATTTCAAGGCAGTCAATGAGCTTTTTGGAACAGAAATCGGAGATATGATGCTGCGCAAAGTGTACGAAGATGTCCGGAAATCAGAGCTGAAGCCTCTGGTATCGGCACGTGAGGACGCAGATCATTTTATCTGTCTGGTAGAACGTAAGAAGCTCGATCTGGATATGCTTACCGGAATGTGTCAGAAGAAACTTACCCGGGGAGGAAAAACACTTCATTTGTCTGTCAAATGTGGGATTTTTATGCTTGAAAAGAAAAAAATGTCTGTGAATGGAATGATCGACAGGGCAAAGATTGCCCAGAGATATATTACAGATGAGTTTGTCCAGTCATATAAGATTTATGATTCTTCCATGAAGAATACATATATAGATAAAGCAACATTAGCAGGTGAACTGGAGGAAGGGATTGAGCAGGGACAGTTCAAAGTATATTTTCAGCCTGTTGTGGATGCAATGACCGGAAAGATTGCATCAGCAGAATCTCTGATCCGGTGGTTCTACCCGGAAAAGGGATTTATTTCGCCGGGTGTATTTATTCCTGCACTGGAGGAAAGCGGACATATTTCCGAACTGGATCTGTATGTGCTGGATTCGGTTAATGAATTTCAGAAGAAACGTTATCAGTCCGATAAGATCACAGTTCCGGTATCAACTAATCTGTCATGGATGGATTTCTATGATGAGACGATCATGAACTGGCTGGAGAAGAAATGTGCAGATGCTTCCATGCCGTCCGGTCTGTGCAGAATGGAGATTACAGAAACTTCCTATGCTGCCATTGAGGCAGACAGAAATGCAACTCTGGAGGCATTAAGAGAAGCAGGGATTCTGCTGCTCCTGGATGATTTTGGAAGCGGATATTCTTCCTTTGGAATGCTCCAGAATTACAACTTTGATATTATGAAAATTGATATGAGTTTTGTGCGGCAGATAGAAACCAATACCAAAACACGCAGTATTATCCGCTTCATCATTGAAATGGCACATACTATGGATATAAAGATTATAGCGGAAGGTGCTGAAACTAAAGAGCAGGTCGAGTTCTTAAGAGACAACGGCTGTGATTATATCCAGGGTTATTATTTTTACAAACCGATGCCGGAGGAAGAGTTTGTGAAACTGCTGGATGCCGGCAGATAACAGTTACATATAATAGTCTCGCACAAACTGTACAAACTGCTTCACATGGGGTTTCAGAATCCTGTTTTTGCTGTAGACTATATAGAAACTGCGCTTATGGGCAGCTTCCTCCAGCGGAAAGACAAGAATCTGCTTTGTCCTCTGCAGGTCATTGACAGAGCGTGATGAAAGAATAGAGATTCCCAGACCATTAACAATGGACTTTTTGATGCTTTCCAGGTCATTCATGCGGGCGATCACATTCAGATTGCCTGTTGTGACGCCTGTGCGCTCCAGAAAAAGGTCCATTTCTTTTTTTGTGCCGGAGCCCTTTTCCCTGAGGATAATAGAATCTTTCAGGAAATCATGAAAAATAGTGGGTGTTTCCCTGTCCTTGAGTGCAAGATAGTGATCTGTTACAGGAGTTGCAATGACCAGTTCATCATGGCAGAAAGGAATAAACACGCAGCTCTCATCACGTGTATTCTGGCCTACCAGAGCCAGATCTACAGTTCCGTCCAGCACCCGGCTGATGGATTCTGAACTGTCTGACTGTATGGAGTGAAAATAAACATCCGGGTGCGTTTTGCCGAAAGCAGCAAGCAGTTCCGGCAAAAGATAAGAAGAAGGAATGGTAGATGCAGCCAGATCTATCATATGTTTGTGGGCACCTGTAAAATTTTCAAGCAGGTTATTTCTGATTTCCAGCATACGGACTGCACTGTCATAAAGCTGGTAGCCTTTGGCTGTGATCGTTGTTTTCTTTGTAGTACGGATGATCAGTTTCATATGCAGTTCATCTTCCAGGGAACGTATATGCGCACTGATCGTAGGCTGTGTCAGATAGAGGCGGCGGGCCGCCTCTGAGAAGCTGCCGTAGTCCACGACAGCGACGAATGCTTCTAACTGTTTAAATTCCATTGTGAAAATCTCCTTTTATGTACGAAAACGATGTACGAGTGTACCGACAAGTTGATTCTTGAAACAATCTTGTCGGTACACTAATTCCGGGCTTCTTCTTCAAGAACTATCTTTTTATGTGTAGCAGAAATTTTTACTGATTCTGCCTCTATATAATTTTAACTGTATGGTTTTAGCTATATAATCTTTGTTTCTATTTCTTATTTTGTAATCTTTACAGAATTTTTCTGTCCTTTGCCCTTGAAAAGCTTCTGGTATGCACTTAATTTTGCTGCCGGAACTTTGATTACTGCCTTAGCAGAAATTCCCTTTAATACAGATGCTCCTACTGTTTTGAGCACTTTAGAATTAACTGTAATAGAAGTCAGCGCTTTACATCCGTTAAACGCCTGTTTTCCAATTGTGGTTACTTTGGATCCTATCGTGACTTTTTTCAGTTTTGTGCAGCCATTAAATGCTTTATCACCAATTGCTGTTACATTAAATGTATAACCATTAATTTTTACTGTTGCAGGAACAGATGCACTTGTAAGATTTTTCTCTGCCGGAGCATAAACGCTTACTGTTCCATTCTTGTATGCGGATTTAGTTACCTTGTATTTCAGGTTTCCTGCTGTATAGACTTTACCCTTTGCCGGAATTGCTGCAATTTCGAAATCTTTTGTTGCTATACCGACATATTTACCTTTACCTGTAATGATCACAGATGCTGTTGATCCGGCTTTTGTGTTGTTTGCATAGGAAACAGTATAGTCTGTTCCTTTTTTCAGCTTCTTGCCATTTAAGGTTACTGTTACAGACGGTGTGATCGCCTTACCTGCATAAAGTTGAGTCTTGATTGTAGAAATTTGTGCAGATGCGATGCTGTTCAGAGATTGACCTGAGAACTCATAGTATGCAGGAATCTCAACAGCTTTTATTTTCTCTTCATTTGTCCACCAGTCTACATAAAATAAACGATGTTTATTTCCATCAATTCCGGCTGTTAAATCTTCGAATTCATCCAGATGAATGTATCGAGGAAGTACTACTCCATATTTTTTCTCACCATTTACATCAAATCTAAACTGCGCCAGAAGTCTGTTTGTAGAATATTCTTCATCCAGACCAGCATTGACCGTAACAAGATTTATTTCTTCATTCTTGTATATTTTTGTAAAGTAAAACCAGTCATTATCCTCTGTCTCATCCCATGCATACCTATATGTTGGATCAAAACAGTCTTTCGATACGGGAACGCCTGCTGCCTGCGCTTCTTTTGTATCAAACTGTCGAACGATCAGATTTCTTGAATATGTCTCACCTTCCGTTTCATATGTACCAAGTTTCAATGCTCCACCTATATACAGCTGCGCTGTCTGTTTTCCGTTTGTTCCAAGATAAATCTGCGGAATTGCTGTCTGAGAGTATTCTGCACTGTCAATTTCACCAAATTTCAGATAAGCTCCCGGCTGTCCATAAATGGTTATTTCCGGATTAATCACTGCTTTCTCAAAATTCAGATATTCAGATACAACCAGACATACACCCTCTTCTGATGTCAGTTCTTTACAGTTCAGGCTCTTCACTACAGCATCCGCAATCTTAATTTTATCTGCTGTTACATTTGCATTTAATCTGGCATTCATAAGTTCCACTTCTCCAGAGCCTGTAAAGGTTAAAGTATTCGCCTTTACAAGAATCCTGGACAGTGACAGTTTCTTGCCTGCCGGAACATTTACAGAAGAAATTGAAGCCGGAACAAAATTATCTGTATCTGTGCTTTCGTCATAATTATTCTGTCCCTCTATCTTCAGTGCTTTCGCAGCACTTGGAACAGTAAGCGTTCCACTGATCTTGGTGTTAGCTTTCATATTCATCAGATAATAGCCACTGGCATTGTTCTTCTTCTGATATGCATTTATATATCTTTCCGCCTGTGCTGTCGGTGCGACATTAATCCACACACATCCTCCATCAGGGAATTCTGCCCTTCCGTGTGCCTCGAAAATCTCCTTTGCTGACATTCCTTCACAATCCCGGAATTCCTGAAGATCAACCGCATTATCTTTATCCGGATTCCAGATTTTTCCATTCATATCCTGAGTCGTACCATCTTCTGAATAGACCCAAATTCTGGAAAGCATTTCCACAATATCTTCGTCAGACATATCATACTTCACTGCCTGTGTACCAGCCGGAACAGGAATATCTTCCCATTCACCTTTCTCATCTGATGTCTTATATATAATTCCAATTCCGTAAGGACTGCTCCACTTCTCTCCATTTTCATTTTCAAACTCACCAGTACCCCAGTCAAATGTTTTATGGAATACCGGAGCAGTCTTACTGTTTACAATGTGTATAAAAAAAGCATTTTCATCCTGTGGATTGTTTTTGATATTATCCGTTTCATTGTAAATATTAAAAAATTCACTGGAACCAAATACCTGCAGATCATGGCTGTTATTTCTCAGATATATATTTTCCACTCCGGAAATACCACCTATCGCATTATTCTGCCCACAAAAGATCACTTTATCATCGGAACCTGTTCCTTTTAATACGCTTCTCATATCCTGACAGAAGAAAGTTGTCGTTCCTTTTCCTTCTTTGATTTCAATCGTCTCTGGCGGATCTATCATACCCCAGAATGCGATGTTTCCGTTCGGTGTAATACTTCTGGCTCTTGCATTCTCCACCAGTACTGTCATCCCTTCAGGAGCCAC
>ERZ827469.2078-NODE-2078-length-16055-cov-2.905375_pt1 | contig 16055 bp, 15 predicted proteins | sample MGYA00519917_ERZ827469 | MGnify/ENA primary metagenome ERZ827469 (study PRJEB31778, sample SAMEA3449314) | human gut metagenome | biome: human gut; feature: human-associated habitat; material: faeces | place: United Kingdom | collected 2010/2012 ... | reverse complement strand
TATCCGCCGATGAAGTTGACCCCCACCTGGTTCGCGATTTTCTCCAGCGTCAGGGCGTATTTAACCGGGTCTCCGCCGCTGGCCGCCACCAGCATGGCGATGGGAGTGACGGAAATCCGCTTATTGATGATAGGAATACCGTATTTCTTTTCAATGTCCTCTCCGGTGCTGACCAAATGCTCCGCTTTCCGGCAGACCTTTTCGTAAATCTTATCGCAGGAACGGCCGATGTCGCCGTCCGCGCAGTCTAAAAGGGAAACCCCCATGGTGATGGTGCGGATGTCGAGATTTTCCTCCTCGATCATCTTGATGGTTTCCATAATATCATGAACGTTAATCAACTTATTTTCAGCCCTTTCGTCAAATCGGTTAAATCCGGTGCATCGAGTTGAAGATATCCTCGTGCATAACGTGGATATCGAGCCCCATCTCTTTTCCCAGAGTGCTGAGCATATCCGACAAAGTGCCGAACTCACAGGAAATTTTGGAGATGTCCACCATCATGACCATGACGAACATGTCCTGCAAAATGGTCTGGGTCACATCGACGATATTGGCGTTGGCCTCGGCGCATTTTTCGCTGACTTTGGCCAGAATCCCTACGGTGTCCTTGCCGACTACTGATAAAACTGCACGCATAAAAAGTCCTCCAGATCCTTCAAAATAACGCCCCAGGAGGGGTCAAAACTACTATTCAGTATACTAGATTTCCATAAAAATTACAAGGTTTCCGCTGAGAAAGGGAGAAACCCCCAAATTCCTGCGCCGATTCCCCCCTTCCCTTGTCCAATAAGGCAAAAAAGCCGCAGAGGAATTCCTCCGCGGCTTTTTGTATAATTCCTGTTTCTTAGAACGAAATATCGTGAGCAATCTGATAAAGATCCATGGGAAGCTCTTTTTTCATCTTCAAGGCTTCCTGAATATCGTAATCGACGATTTTGCCGTCTGTCTGCGCAACAACACGGTTTCCGATGCCCTGATGCAGCAATTCCACCGCGTGATAGCCCATTTGGCTGGCGACGACACGGTCGGTGACTGTGGGATTGCCGCCGCGCTGTACGTGGCCGAGAACGGTTTCACGGGATTCAATGCCGGTTTTCTCTTCGATTTCCTGTGCAATCTCCTTCGCATGGCCGATGCCTTCTGCAACAACGATGATAAAGTGCTTTTTGCCCAAAGCACGGGATTTTTCAATTTTTTCCAGAACGGCGTCCATGTCCGGTTTCATTTCAGGAACCAGAATGTAGGACGCACCTACTGCGATACCGGTATTTAGGGCAATATAACCAGCATTTCTGCCCATCACTTCAACCACGCTGCAGCGGTCATGGGACTGAGCGGTGTCGCGAATGCGGTCAACCATATCCATGGCTGTGTTCATGGCCGTATCGTAACCGATGGTGTAATCGGTGCAGGCAATATCGTTGTCAATGGTGCCGGGGATGCCGACACAGGGGATTCCAATAGAGGAAAGGTCGCCCGCTCCGCGGAACGAACCGTCGCCGCCGATAACAACTAACCCTTCAATGCCCGCTTTCAGACAAGTCTCCTTTGCCTTCTGAACGCCGGCCATATCTTTAAATTCTTTGCAGCGTGCGGTATACAGCATAGTTCCGCCGCGGTTGATGATATCAGAAACGCTTCTCATATTGAGCTCGATCATGTCGCCGTTGATGAGGCCGTTGTAGCCACGCATGACACCCAAAACTTTCATGCCATATTGCAGTCCGGTACGGGCAACGCTTCTGATGGCAGCGTTCATACCGGGAGCGTCTCCGCCGCTTGTCAAAACTCCGATTGTTTTCATTTGGTGATACTCCTTCCAAATATCTTTCCTATCAAATTTCTCCATATACAATTGTATTATTTTTTTTGCAACTGTCAAGAGGATTTGGATGATTTTGTCTCTTTCACTACAATATTGTTACAATTTTAACAGCTTTGTGAAATCTTCGTTCAAAGACTCCTCCCGTTTACGGGCGGAAGTCTCGTTGTCCTTGACAACAAAGTAGTAAATCTTAATCTTCGGCTCGGTGCCGGAAGGTCGAATCACCGCTTTACATCCGTCTTCTAGCTGATACATCAGTACATCGGATGACGGCAGTTCAATAGGCTCCTGCCTACCAGTCAGGCAGTCTTTTGCCAGACGCTTTTTGTAGTCATTAAAGCGGACGACTTTGATTCCGCCAATTTCCTCAGCGGGATTCTCCCTGAGCGACTGCATGATAGCGTTCATGTTTTCCATTCCGGCTTCCCCTTCAAAGGCAAAGCTCTTCTGGGTGCAGAGGTGGTAACCGTACTTATCGTACAGCTCATTTAAAACATCCACCAGATTCTTGCCCTGATCGGCGTAAAAGGCCGCCATTTCACAGATGAGCATGGAGCCAACTACGGCATCTTTGTCGCGGACATAGGTACCGGACAGATAGCCGTAGCTTTCTTCAAAGCCAAAGATATACCGGTTTTCTTCCCCGGTTTTCTCCAGCTTGCCGATGAGCTCGCCGATGTACTTAAAACCGGTCAGCACATCCACCACTTCCACACCATACTCAGCAGCAATGTGGTCAATGAGGCTGGTGGTGACAATGGTTTTCACCGTCAGCGGATTCTGGGGTAATGTGCCCAGTGCCTTCCGCTGAGAAGCGATATAGTTTAAGAGCAGGCAGCCCACTTCATTGCCGGTAATCAATTTGTATTCGCCCTGATATTTCACGGCGATTCCCACCCGGTCGCAGTCGGGGTCCGTAGCCAGCAGCAAGTCGGAACCGGTTTCCTCACAGAGCTTGAGCCCCAAAGCCAAGGCTTCCTTGATCTCCGGGTTCGGGAAAGGACAGGTGGTGAAATTCCCGTCCGGCTTTTCCTGCTCCGGAACGACCGTCACATCGGTCAAGCCAATGCGCTTTAATATTTCACGAACAGGCTTGTTTCCGGTGCCATTTAACGGTGTGTAAACCAGCTTAAAGCCGCTTTTCTTGACCAGATCGCCGTGAAGGGACTGGCTCAGCACGTGGCTGTAAAAAGCCTCCTTCACTTCGTCACCGATGTAGGAAATGAGGCCTTTTTGAAGCGCTTCCTCAAAATCGATGACTTTTACATCATCGAACTCGTTGACGGCCTTAATATTGGCAAGAACGGCGTCAGCCGTTTCATTGGTAATCTGACAGCCATCGGAGCCATAAGCCTTGTAGCCGTTATACTTTGCCGGGTTGTGAGAAGCTGTCACCATAATTCCCATCTGACAGCGAAGCTCCCGCACCGCAAAGGAAAGGCAGGGGGTGGGCATCAGTTCCCGGTAAATGTGCACTTTGATGCCGTTGGCAGCGAGCACTTTGGCCGCTTCTTTTGCAAAAAGGTCGGACTTGATGCGGCTGTCATAGCTGACGGCCACCGCACCGCCTGACCAATTATCGTTGACGTAGTTTGCCAGGCCCTGGGTCGCCTTACGGACGGTGTAGATGTTCATCCGGTTGGTTCCTGCCCCGATAACACCCCGCAGTCCTCCCGTGCCGAACTCCAGTTCCCGGTAAAACCGATCATTTATTTCCTCTTCGTTGCCCTTGACAGCGTTGAGCTCCTCTATTAAATCTTTGTCTTCTAAATCTTTTGTAATCCATTCCAGATATTTCGCGTTCTCCACTGAAAATCCGTCCTTTCACCAGCGCACCTGAGACGAAACCGCCTGCGCGCGTAATATTTACGGGACTTTTTCAACTTGGGCAAGTCCCTACCCTTTCATGATAAACGATGGAATCAACCGGTGTCAATAGATTTTCCATGAAATTCCCGAGAACTCATCGACACAAAACGCAGGCCAATCCTGTCGATTGGGGGCAAACGACTGATTCCGCTTCTTTTCCTCAAAAACTGTCGGTGTAATTTGCTCTATTACAACAATCGCTCCGAAGGTATCGGCCTTCGGAGCGGATTTTGATTAAGCGAATATGGAGAGCAAAACGCCCGCCGCAATAGCGGAACCGATAACACCTGCCACGTTGGGACCCATGGCGTGCATCAGAAGGAAGTTGGTAGGATCGGTTTCCGCGCCGACTTTCTGGGACACACGGGCCGCCATCGGGACAGCGGATACACCTGCGGAACCGATGAGAGGGTTAACCTTTCCTTTGGTGACGATGTACATCAGTTTACCGAACAGCACGCCGCCGGCAGTACCGATGCAGAAGGCCAGCAGACCCAATCCAACGATCAAAAGGGTCTTGACGGTAAGGAAGTATTTTGCCGTAGCAGTGGCGCCCACCGTCACGCCCAGGAAGATGGTGATGATATTCATCAACTCGTTCTGAGCGGTCTTGACCAGACGGTCGACCACGCCGCTCTCCCTCATTAGGTTGCCAAGCATCAGCATACCCATCAGAGGAGCTGCATCGGGAACCAGGAAGGAAACGAGAAGGGTTACGATAAACGGAAACATCAGCTTTTCCACGCGGGAAACGGGGCGGAGCTGTTCCATGACGACTGAACGCTCCTTCTTGGTGGTCAAAAGTTTCATAATAGGCGGCTGAATAACAGGAACCAGCGCCATATACGAATATGCGGCAACCGCAATAGAACCAAGCAATTCCGGAGCCAGAGATTTTGCGACCAGGATGGCAGTAGGGCCGTCGGCACCGCCGATGATACTGATACCGCCTGCCTGCTCCGGGGTAAACTGACCTGTAGCCAGAGCGCCAAAGAACGTCACGAAAATACCAAGCTGAGCCGCCGCGCCCAAGAGGAAGCTCTTGGGATTTGCGATCAGCGGACCAAAATCGGTCATAGTACCGATGCCTAGGAAGATCAACGGCGGATAGATGCCTAACTTAACACCTAGATACAGAATATCCAGTAGTCCCCCGTCGTGCAGTACCGTCCCGAAGTCGATACTGCTTCCAATATAATAATCCATGTGGAATAATTCGGTGTTGGGAATGTTTGTCAGCAGCATACCAAAAGCGATGGGAAGCAGCAGCAAAGGCTCATACCCTTTGGCAATGGCCAGATAGGCAAGGAAGCAGGCGATAGCAATCATCAGCAGTTCCTGCCAGTGGACCGACAGAAATCCAGAGGATGAAATCAGCCCCTGAATACTTTCGTTAATAGTTGCAAACATGGTTTCAAGTCCTTTCTCTTTGGATTTGTCGGCTAAAAGGGCCGGGTATTTTCCAGTACACCGGCGGCGCTCCAAGCGGAAGGAGCCTGTCTGGTGCGTTTGATGCTTCGGATCACAAAGGAGCCGTTGCTTCCCTCTTCGCTGAGGATAGCGCTGATTGCACCCGTAATAGCTGCGACGATCTCATCGGAAAGGCCATCGTCAGAAACCACCTCCACTAATTTTGGAGAAGCCGGAGCGGGCTGAGATTTTTCTTGTTTTGGTTGTTTGGTTCTGGCATTGCTGATGGTCTCCATAATTTTTCCGAAGGCCCAGAAGATGATGACCAGTGCCAGCAGCGCGGAAAAGACCACCACGATTCCGGTGACAAAGGTGGCTACCGCTTGACCCCAATCAATGCTCTGCAGCGTGTCAAGCCATTTTTGCATAATGAAAACTCCTTTACAATGGTATTATTTAAATCTCCGGCTTTGGAGAAGAAAAAAAGTTTTTGTGACCTGTGTCTATAGAATCTGCCGTAGCATAGAAATTTGTCTCCCACGCAGGCAGATAAGGATGATGCCTGAGGTAAATCCGATAAGCCGGCTCGATTTTCTTAAGAAGCAACGGCAAATCGAAAAGATCTTCGTTTCGGTGATAACCGGAAAAAGCAAGTTTTGGTTTTTTGATTTTGAGGGTTTCCTGTGCGCCCAAAAGCGCTTGCCGTTCCGCTCCTTCTACATCCATCTTCATAAAAGTGCATGGCTTGTCTTTTAATAAACTGTCCGCCGAACGAACCAGCACTGTCACCCGGCCAGAGTCACTTAAAAAGGAATTTCGCCCGGCGCGGTTATCGAAGGAAAGCGTGGTATCTTCGTTCCAGATTCCCACGTTCAGAAGCAACATGTCTTTCCAGCCGCAGCGTTCCGCCGTTTTTGTGAGCTTGCGGAAATTTTTCACGTCTGGCTCCAGCACGGTCACCGAACCGTACTTTCCGCCGGTTTCCCGCAGAAATTCCTGAACAGTATCCCCATCGTATCCGCCTAAGTCCAAGTAATGTTCTCTGGACCCTAAGTGCAGAATGTGTTCATACACTTCCGATTTCGGCGTTTCGATTTCCCGAAGCAGCTCAATTTTTCCGCTGAGCTTAAAATTCAAAACGTTTTCAAAAACCCGTTTAGAAGTTTCGTCCGCCAACAGGGAATAGCTCTCTTCAATCTCTTTTCGATGACTGAGAAAGTAGTCCTCGTCGAACAGGCCATCGCCAAAAACGGGCACGTCAGGCGCCAAAACTTCGTGACGCTGATGAAGGGCAAATATTTTTTGGAGCAGTTCGGGAGTAAAAGCGGCAAAACAGAGAAGAACAATAAAATTACCAAATTCTTCTTCCACCTCAGCGAGCTTTTTCACCAGATATCCCTCAAAGGAATGCCCACGGACATATTCGTCACTTGCGAAAATCCCGCTGATCTTGATACCGTATTTCCGGCAGGCAGCCATGATTTTCAGGGCTCCGTCTCCCATGCCGTACAATATAATGGGACGAGTTTCTCTTTGGAGTCTACGCCAGATAGACTCTTGTTTCACAATATCAAGCAACCCCAAACTCCCCCATGATAATGATGGTATTATTATACCGTAATATTTCCACTTTGTCTATAGCTTAACAATCATTTTTTGATATTTTAGTGGAAAAATTTTTTGTCCCAGTCGAAGGCACACCCGCTAAAACTTTTCATTCCCCCGCTTTAAAAAACGGAAAAATTCCCCATAGACAGTCCATCTGGAATCGGGTATAATTTTTTCGAGAAGTTTTAGATAACAAACCGTTGATAAAAGAGGAAAAGTCATGAAAATTCTGCGCGAATTGCTGATTATTTTTACTATCTGCCTTGTAGGACAGCTCATTTCCGGAGTTCTTCCCATTCCCTTTCCCGCCAGCGTTTTGAGCCTTGTCATCCTGCTGTTGCTGCTCTTGTCCAAGGCGTTTAAGCCCCACTGGATTCAGAACCTTTCCGGATTTCTGTTAAAAAACATGGCCTTTTTCTTTATTCCGGCCGGCGTCTGCATCATCGAGCAGTACACGGCGCTGAAAGGAAATATCCTGACGCTGCTGCTCATCTGCCTGGTCACTACCTTCCTCACCTTCACGGCATCCGCTTACGCCGTGACCGGCACCATCAAACTCATGGACAAGATAAGGAGCAGGCACAATGGGTAAAATTATGGAAACCATCGTTTCAAACAGCATGTTTGGTGTGGCGCTGAGCATTTTGATGTACGCCGTCGGCCTGTTTCTCAACAAAAAACTGAAAACGCCTATCTGTAATCCGCTTTTGATCGCGATTGCTTTGGTCATCGCCGTTTTGCAGGTCTTTCACATTCCCCTGGAGAGCTACCTGAAGGGTGGAGACGTCATCTCGATGTTTTTGGCCCCCGCCACAGCGGTTCTCGCCTACTCCATCTATCACCAGATTCATCTGCTCAAAAAATACTGGCTTCCCATCTTAGTAGGATGCCTCGTCGGAGCAGTTACTTCCATTGGAAGCGTTTACCTGCTCTGCAGGCTATTCCGGCTGGATGAAATTTTGACGGCTTCGATGCTCCCCAAATCCGTCACCACTCCTATTGCCATGGAAGTGAGCGCTGCCCTCGGCGGCACCCCTTCTATCACTGTGGCGGCCGTCGTGGTGACCGGCATTCTGGGCGCAATGCTCTCCCCGCTGTTTGTAAAGCTCCTGCACCTGAAAAACAAGGTAGCCATCGGGGTAGCTATCGGTTCCAGCAGCCACGCCGTGGGCACCAGCAAGGCGGTGGAAATGGGGGAAGCAGAAGGGGCTATGAGCGGCATCGCCATCGGCGTTTCCGGAATATTAACGGTACTCATTTCATTATTCTTATAAACCAAAGCCACCAGTGAACTGGTGGCTTTGGTTTAAATTTCGACTGCCCTAATGAAACTCTAGCGGCTGTTTAGGCGATTCCGAGGAGCCGTCCCACAGAGGCGACGATGAAGCAAATGACAAGTCCCGTCACCGTGGGTACCAGGAAGGACACACCCGTCCATTTCCAGCTGCCGGTTTCCTTGTGGATGGTGAGACAGGTGGTGGAGCAGGGCCAATGCATCAGCGAAAACAGCATGGTACACATGGCGGTGATGATGGTCCAGCCGTTGTCGACGAGCAGGGTATGGAGCTCGGAAAGCTGATCCAATTCGATGAGTGTTCCGCCTGCCATATAGGACATAATAATGATGGGAAGGACGATCTCATTAGCGGGAAAGCCCAAGATAAACGCCATCAGAATGGTGCCGTCCATACCGAACAAAGAGGCAAAGGGGTCGAGGAAGTTGGTGCAGAGGGCCAATATCGTCTCACCCCCCACCGAGATGTTCGCCATGAGCCAGATGACGATCCCTGCCGGCGCCGCCACGGCGATTGCCCGACCCAATACAAACAGGGTGCGGTCAAAGATGGAGCGGACGATAACTTTGCCGATCTGGGGCTTCCTGTAAGGGGGAAGCTCCAGGGTGAAGGATGAGGGAATCCCCTTGAGTATCGTTTTTGAGAGGATTCGGGAGAGAAGGAAAGTCATCAGCACGCCGAGAACGATAACACCCACTAAAAACAGCGTGGACAAAACCGACGCCCCCATGGTTGCCGCAGCGCCGACAAAGAAGATGGAAATCAGGGTAATCAGGGTCGGAAACCGCCCGTTGCAGGGGACAAAGTTGTTAGTGATGATAGCGATGAGCCGCTCCCGGGGAGAGTCAATGATTCTCGCCCCCACGACGCCCGCCGCGTTGCACCCGAATCCCATGCACATTGTAAGAGCCTGTTTGCCGCAGGCGCAGGCCTTTTTAAAGTACTGATCCAAGTTGAAGGCGACGCGCGGCAGATACCCCAAATCCTCCAGCAGGGTAAACAGCGGGAAAAAGATCGCCATGGGCGGCAGCATGACGGCGACAACCCAGGCCAGCACGTGATACATGCCGTCTATGAGTACGCCGGTGAGCCATCCCGGCGCGTTCATCCATTGGAAGAAAATTTTGAGCTGTCCTTCCACCCAAAATAACCCGTCGGCCAAAAGCTGGGACGGATAGTTGGCGCCAGTAATGGTGATCCAGAACACCACCGCTAAAAGCAGCAGCATCACCGGAATTCCGGTCCATTTTCCGATGAGGATTTTATCGATGCGCCGGTCCCTGAGGTCCGCTCGGCTCCGGCTACAGCTGACTACATCCATGCAGATTTCCTCCGCCTGCAATACAATACAGGATGCGATCCGGTCCCGCAGCTTCTCAAAGCTCACCTGCTGCTCAGCCAGATAGGCCGCCACTCTTTCCATGGCCTTTTGGACAGCGGGATCGCTCAGAAGATCAATTTTCAGGTATTCTTTCATGGAATCATGAAAGCTGCTGTCCCCGTCCAGGAGCTTTAGGGAAATCCAGCGGGTGTTGGCCCCCTGTCCCAGGATTTTTTCCAGCTCCGGCTGCAAAATCGAAATCGCCTTTTCCACTACCGGCGTATACCGAAGCTTTTTTGGCAGCGTCGGATGCTCATATGTAACCATCCGACTGAGTTCCTCCATCATCTTGTCGATACCTTTCCGGCGTCTGGCGCTCATGCCCACTACTGGAACACCCAAGTTTTTGGAAAGCTGCCTCAAATCGAGGGAAATGTTTTTCTTTTTGGCCTCATCCATCAAATTGACGCAGACGACGACGTTCCCGGTGATCTCCATAATCTGTAACACTAAATTGAGATTTCGTTCGAGACAAGTGGCGTCGCAAACCACGGCCACCGCGTCCGGATTTCCGAAACAGATAAAGTCCCGCGCCACTTCTTCCTCCGCCGACCGGGCCGAAATGGAATAAGTTCCCGGCAAATCGGCGAAAATATAATTGCGTCCGTTATATTCGCAGTTTCCGCTGGCGTTGCTCACCGTTTTACCCGGCCAGTTGCCGGTGTGCTGGTTCATTCCGGTCAGCTCATTGAACACCGTGCTTTTCCCAACGTTTGGATTCCCCGCCAGGGCGATCACCCGGTCGCTTTCACACTGCTTTTCAATTTTCATTCCTCCGTCCGCCGCATTCAGCCCCGTTGAGCCTTTGGTTAGTCCCATATAAACCCCTTGCCTTTCCGGCGTACTAAACGCCTGTGATATTTCGTAAGGCCTTCTTTGGCCCATTTGCTTATCCTCCTTGCGGCAGAGAAAAAGCGCTCTTGCCGGCGGCAAAAGCGCCCAAAACAGTCTCGCAACAGCTTGACTCTTTTTCTTCTCTCCGGTATGGGGAAATATCGCTTCAATTCGGTTACGCCAAAGGAGACACCAAAATATGGTCGGAATCTTCGTTGCGCAGGGCGATCACTGCGCCCCGGATCAGATAGGCAATGGGGTTGCCGGCGGGACTTCTGTGCAGGCACTCCACCTTTGTGCCCTCGATCAGTCCGATGTCCATCAGGCGCTTCCGCATCGTCCCGGTTGCACCCAGCTCGGAAACTTTGGCCTCTACCCCCTCATGAAGCCTGTTTAACGGTAATCTATCGTCAGTCATACGGGTTACACGCTCCTTACTGTAATCTTAGAAAGTTTTCTTTGGAACTTCCCTGATAGCAAATTATGCTAAGGAAAGTTGATCGGTGCAAAGGAAAGATTTTTAGAAGGATTTTATATGATTTGTTAAGGAATGCCGAATATTGTGAAATTTTCCCTCTATGACTGGACAAGTTCCATAAAATCATGTATAATGACACTCGGTATGATTGCTTTTACCAGCATGGAAATATTATTTTGAAAGGTTTGAATACAAATGAATCTGTTTAAAAAAGTTACGGCCGGACTGCTGGCCGCCGCCACCCTTGTGAGCTTTGCCGGATGCAGCGGCAGCGACACCACCTGGACTTATAAGCTTGGGGACTATACGGTAACTTCCGGCATGTACGTGGGCCTTTCCTTGACCGCCTATCAGGAAGCGCAGGCGCTCGAGGGCTTTGACGCCTCCAAAACTCCCTTCGACCAGGAACTGGAAGGTGAGGACGGCCTGAAATGGGTCACTGACGAAGCGGAATCCTTAGCACGGAATTACCTGGCTGTTGAACAAAAATTTGACGAAATGGGCCTCACCGTGGACGAGGAATCTCAAAAAACCATGGATACTAACGCGGAAGCTTACTACAACTATTTGGATCAGATCTACGGCTACGCCGATAAGGGATTTGGGTTGGAATCCTACAAAAAGCTGCAGCTCAACCAGTATAAAAGCAGCAGTATCTTCAACAAAATTTACGGGGAAGGCGGCTCTGAGGAAGTCAAGGACGATGAACTGAAAGACATTTTCTACAGCGATTACGCCAAGGTCTTCTACATTCCTGTTACAACCACTGTGACCGCTGAAGACGGCACCAAGTCCAACCGCGATCAGGCCGATATTGACGCGGATATCGAAACATTGACCAACCGCTTAGAGGCCGGGGACGATTTCCAGGCCATTTTGAACGATTATTTTGCTGATGAAGAGACTGTTCCCAACGCCTCTCAGTACTACGCTATCGTCCAGAAAGGGGATTCCCAAACCCCGCAGGATATCTTGGATTTCGCCTTTGATTCAGAAATCGGAGATGTGGGCAAATCGGTTGATTCCACCGCTTCCTTTGTTCTGAAGAAATTGGATATCACCGAGTCTGAAGAAGACTTTGCCAATTATCGTGTTAACCTGCTGTCCAATTTGAAGGCCGAGGAATTCAACGCCAAAGTCGACGAGTGGGGCCAGGCAATTGAGCTTGAGAAAAATGAAAGGGCTTTGTCGAAGCACAGTCCCAAAAACATCAAAATCAAACCTACCGGAACCAGCTCTTCCAGCGACGAATCTTCCGAAGGATCCAGTGAAAGCTCAGAGGAATCCAGCGAAAGTGCCTCTGAATCCAGCGCAGAATAGCCCAAAGACCTCTCCGTTGTCGGAGAGGTCTTTTTTCTAACAAAATACACTGATCTGTTGCTTTTTCTATACAAATTAAGTTCCGTGAGCAGGTTTATTTTTATGAAGTTCAGAAATTCGGTAAACCTTCTGTGAATTCCTTGCTTTTTGGATAAAGATGGGCTATAATATTGCTTGGATTTGAGAGATTCAAGAAGAATAAATTACTTGGAGGTTTTTTATTATGTTAGTTTCTGCAAAAGACATGCTGAACAAAGCCAAAGCCGGCAAATACGCGGTTGGTCAGTTCAATATCAACAATTTGGAGTGGACCAAAGCGGTTTTGCTCACCGCGCAGGAAAACAATTCTCCCGTCATCCTCGGTGTTTCCGAAGGCGCCGGTAAATACATGGGAGGCTACAAGACCATCGTGGGTATGGTAAACGGTATGCTGGAAGAACTGAACATCACCGTTCCCGTCGCGCTGCATTTGGACCACGGCTCCTACGAAGGCGCTAAGAAATGCATCGAAGCCGGTTTCTCTTCCATCATGTTCGACGGCTCCCACTACCCCATCGAAGAAAACATCGAAAAAACCAAAGAATTGGTTTCCATCTGCAACGACAAAGGCCTGTCCCTGGAAGCAGAAGTTGGTTCCATCGGCGGTGAAGAAGACGGCGTCATCGGCGCTGGCGAAGTGGCCGATCCTAACGAGTGCAAAATGATCGCCGATTTGGGCGTTACCATGCTGGCTGCCGGAATCGGTAACATCCACGGCAAATACCCCGAAAACTGGGCGGGCCTCAATTTTGACGTTCTCGCAAAAATTCAGGAACTCACCGGCACTATGCCTCTGGTTCTCCACGGCGGCACCGGCATTCCCGAAGATATGATCAAAAAAGCCATCTCCCTGGGCGTTTCCAAAATCAACGTCAACACCGAGTGCCAGCTTTCTTTTGCAGCTGCTACCCGCAAATATATCGAGGAAGGCAAAGATTTGCAGGGCAAAGGCTTTGACCCCCGTAAACTGTTGGCTCCCGGCTTTGAGGCGATCAAGGCGACCGTTAAAGAAAAAATGGAGCTTTTCGGTTCGGTCAACAAAGCGTAATCCCTGTTTCGAAAACCAAACATCAAAGGGATCGTTGCAAAATAAGCTTACGATAGCAATTTAGGTAATTACAAACATGAATGTAGGGGCCAATGTAAACATTGGCCCCTACAACTTTTGTACATTATTTTCGGGACAGGCTATTTTGTAGCAGCCCCTTTGGAACTTTTTATAATTTACTTTCTTTTTACCGCATTTTATGCGATAAAATCCATCAAAGATGGTTTCAAAAGGCTCTCGCCTTTTGTAAAAGTAAATTGTTAAAAAATAGTTGCAATCCGAATTGCGGATTGCATATGCCTGTTTCATCAGGCAAGCTGCGGGCATTTTATGCCCGCAGCTATACTATTTTTTATAACGCCCCTTCAAATATTAAAGTTCTTCTTTGCTTTCTAAAAGATATTTTTTCAGTGTACTTTCAATGATTTCCATAGCTTCCGCTATTTTTTTCTCGATGTCCTGGGGCAGAATGCGATTGGGTTCTTCCGGCATCCTGTCGTACACCCCGCGGGCAAAATAATGCTCGATAAACCCGTGTCCAATCCCGTGGATACATCGGCAGGTCACCGGGATATCCGCTTGATGCAGCAGCTCCGCGTAATGCTCCCCTTCCTCCCGGAGAGAATCGTATTCCGCCACAAGGATAGCGGCCGGAGGAAGCCCTCTCAGCTCTTCTGGCGGACAGAAAACCGGTGAAATATGGGGAAGCGCCCGATCCTCAGGCTTAGCATACAACTCGCTAAATGCCTTGATGAGCAGAACTGGCAAGGCTTCCGGATACCTGGGCTTGTCGGCCGGGTTGGACAGCACATCCAAAAAAGGATAGTTGAGAATCTGGCAACGCAGCTGATATTTTCCCGACTCTTTTCCCATCATAGCGGCCACGGCGGCCAGATTACCGCCCGCACTGTGGCCAATGACCGCCATTCTTTCCCCGTCCATCTGATATTCTGCCGCATGTTTTTTCCAGTGGCAGATTACGTCAAAGACGTCTTCTACCGCGGCGGGATAAGGAAATTTGGGCGCTTTCCGATAGTTAATTGAAACCACATTGAGGTTCACATCTTTCCGCAGGCGGTCGCAGAACAATTCTTCATCCGCCCCGTGTCCGTAGACAAAGCCCCCTCCGTGGAGGTCGAAGAGAACAGGGGCACCCTGCCCTTTCGCCCGATACAAGTAAACGTCCACCTCTCCCCCGCGGCAGGGGATCATCATCTTTTCACCGATGAGCTCCGTCTTTCCAATCCGCTCCAATGTCCTGCGGACTCCAACGGCTAAATCGATTTTAAACTGTTCTAAATTCATCGGTACCTACTCTTTCCTGTCCCATCCCATGTTTATTTTTTTATAATTTACTTTCTATTTATCGCATTTTATGTGGTAAAATCCATCGAAGATGGTTTCAAAAAGCGCTCGCCTTTTGAACAAATAAATTGTTAAAACATAGTTGTAATCCGCATTACGGATTGCACTTGCCTGTTTCACCGGGCATTTTGCGGGCATTTCATGCCCGCAATGATACTATTTTTTATTGTAACACAGTTTCCGTTTGTAGGCAAATCAAAAAGCGGCAAGGACAAGGGCTATAGCACTTCGATAATGTTTAGGCCAGGGACACCGTGCCAACGTAGTCATACTCAGCTGGATCAGGTCGCCTATACCGTCAGTGGGAAGCTGGCAAATCGTCTGAGAGCAACACTCCGCTGTCTGTTGTATAACCAGAAGCAGCCGTCTTTTTTTAAGGTGAATAATGTCATAAAATATCAAAATTCCATCTTGTATCTTACGCTTCGACCATATATAATATTCTATAGAAAAAGGTATCGAAAGGAGTACAAATATGTGGAAACAATTTAAGGAATTTGCGTTTAAAGGCAACATTTTCGACATGGCCATCGGCGTAGTCGTAGGGGGAGCATTCGGAAAAATCGTCACATCCCTCGTCAACGACATCATCATGCCCTTTTTCGGCTTTCTGACCGCCGGTATGGAATTTAAATCCCTCAAGTGGGTTCTCAGTGCAGCAGTAGTAGAAAACGGAGAAGTTATAAAGCCAGAAGCAGCTATCCTTTATGGCAGTTTCATCCAGAATATCGTCGATTTTCTCATTATTGCTTTTTCGATTTTCCTCGCTGTCTATTTTGCTTCCAAAGCATCGCAAAAATTACGCAAACAACAGGAGGAAGAATCGGCCCCTGAAACCCCTGCTCCCCCTACTGAGGTAGAACTATTGGCAGATATCCGGGATCTTCTTCAAAAACAGCAAACGAATAACAACGATGAAGAAACCAACTAACTGTACTTTATGTTCCCATATGATGAAAAAAAGATATTTTCGACGGTTTTGTTTAGGACTTTGAACCCTCCCCTAAAAATCTCTTGCGTGATCGATTTCGATGGTGACTGTGATCAGCCGCTTTTTCTGCGTCACCGAGCATGCCTCCCTCTCGGGGCGCGCTAATGATTTCAGCACCGAGCGCATGCATAAGTGTCTGCTTTTGAGGTATCTAAAATAATCTTGTGGCCGGTAAGATTATTGACGGTATGGCCTTCACCAAGCAAAGCGTGCTTTTCCCTATGCCGTTTAAGGAATTTCTTGATCTGCTCTCGTTCCAATCCATATACCTCCGCTATTTCACGATGTGTTTTACCTTCCAGATGTAATTGAAGAATTTCTGCTTCCCACTGTCTTTATTCTGGTGTATTTTCTCTTCTGCATAACGATACCCCCTGATGTAGTTATTATCCTACACCAGGGGGCATTTTATCTATTGTCCGTTTTTACTGGTTCTGTTCAAAAGGCTGAACCGGAGAGGTGATCTTTGATGCTTTTTTGATGCTGTATCAGACGGAATGGGACAGGATGGTTGGCAGCAGATAAGACGATTTGAGCCGCAAATGAGCAACACCCGCAATCCGCTCCAAGCCACTCTCCAAAAAAGTGC
>ERZ827469.2072-NODE-2072-length-16072-cov-5.125554_pt1 | contig 16072 bp, 20 predicted proteins | sample MGYA00519917_ERZ827469 | MGnify/ENA primary metagenome ERZ827469 (study PRJEB31778, sample SAMEA3449314) | human gut metagenome | biome: human gut; feature: human-associated habitat; material: faeces | place: United Kingdom | collected 2010/2012 ... | reverse complement strand
AGGTCGGCGAAATTCTCCCGATGTTCTCGGAGTACGAAGGGACTTTCACCCGCTCTGTCGAATACCACATGAACCTCGGCACAACGCCTACCCAGTCCGTTATGGATATCCTCATGGGGAACGTCCCCGGCGCTATCGGCGCTGTTAATATCCTCGTTATTCTGGTCATCGGCGTGTGCATGCTGATAAAGCACTCCACCAGCTTCACCGCGCTGATATCCTGCCTGACCTCTGTGGCGGCTATCTCCGCGCTGTACCCCAGGGTCGGGGATTCTCCGCTTATGTCGGTGTTCTATGAGCTTTCCAGCGGCTTCCTGCTGTTCGGAATCGTTTTTATGTCCGCCGAGCCTTATATACTGCCGAAGCGCCGCGCCGCACGAGTCATCTACGGAATCGTGCTGGGCTACACCGTGATGATGTTCCGGTATTTCGGTCAGGTGGAGGGCTGCTTCGTTTTCGCGCTGCTTATCGTCAACGCCATGAGCAGCTCGTTTGATACCATCGTTGAAAATATCCTCTACTGGAAGCGCAACTACATCAGCTCCTTCGAGGGAAGCAAGAACCGCGCGCAGCAGGGCGGCATAAAGCTCACTGACACGCAGGAGATACAGCTCCCCGAAAAATACCGCTACAACACCCCGCCGATAGACGGCAAGGTGAAGCGCCACAAGCGCCGCCCTGCGGTAATAAGCAGACCCGGGGAGGCTCAGCCGCACCATGAGCAGCTTGAGCAGCCGGAGCGTTCAGAGCGCCCGGAGTCAGAGCCGGCTGTAAACCCGGAGAAGGAGGACAGCGATGAATAACAAACCCTCCGGGAAGTTCAGCCTTGACGGGCTTTTCCGCCAGAATATCGTTCTGATGAGCGGACTCGTCACCGCCCCGATAATAGTGGCGGCGACAACGTTCGAACGAGCTCTGGTACTCACCCTGAGCTTCCTTCTTATTTCGTACTCGTCAATAATCATCTGCCGGTTCATTCCCCGGGAGATAGTCTACACCGTGCGGATAATCTGCTACGTCGGAGTTGCCGCTGTGATGTATATTCCAACCGCGCTGCTGATGAACGCGCTGTTCCCTGAAACTGCCTCGGCGGTATCCATCTACATTGAGATACTTGTAGTCAATTCCCTGATACTCGCAAAGACCGAGAGCCGGTTCTACCTCATGCCGATGAAAGAAATGGCGCTGGACGCGCTGATGTACATTCTCGGCTACGCTATAGCGGCGTTCGCCGTGGGTATCATCAGGGAGTTCCTCGCGTTCGGCTCGCTGTTCGGGCTGAGAGTATGCGACGCCCCCATGCCCGCCGCCAAGACCACGTTCTTCGGGTTCATACTTGTGGGGATCCTCGCGGCGGTCTGCCGCGGAGTGACTACCCGCCGCAGGAAGCGCAGCGAAAGCTCCGGCGTTATCCGAAAGGGGGCTGAATGATGGAAGTTATCGCAAAGATCGTTTCCGCCGCGATGGTCTCCGTGTTCGTCCAGAACGCGATATTCGACCGCGCATTCGGCAGCAACGTCGGTATTTACGCCTCCCGCAAGAACAGCACCGTTATCGGCTTCACTCTCGGCATCACTGCTATGACCACCCTGGCGAGCATTGTTTCCTTCTTGGTTGACCAGGCTATGCTCCCGACGGAGTTCGGCTGGCTGTTCATGCCGCTTATCTACTCAGCCGTTATCAGCGTGCTGTATATTCTGGGGCTTCTGGGGCTGTGGCGGTTTTTCCCAAAAATATTCAGGAAAATACGAAAGTACGTCCACCTTGCGATATTCAACTGCACCGTTATCGGCGCGCTTTTCCTCAACTCCAACTACGGCAGCGACATCTGGTCGTACATCGGATACGGTTTCGGCACCGGCATAGGGTTCTTCCTGGCATGCTTCCTGCTGAATATCGCGCACGAAAAGCTGGACAGCGACAAGATCCCGCGTATATTCCGCGGCTACCCCATCATGCTTGTATACATCGGCGTGATATCGCTGGCGTTCTACGCGCTGGCGGGCTACACCGTTGACTTCTGATAACAACACACCACATTCTAGGAGATATCATGAAGAAAAAGAACATCAAGATAAAGCACCGCAAATACAGCCTGTACCAGCGCAAGAAAAGCAAGGGCAGGAAGTTCCTCACCGGACTGCTGATGGTAATTCTGGTGGCGGGTCTGTGCGTACTGGGCTACGGCCTGGGTAAGCCACTGGTGGAGTACTTCTCTAACCGCGGAAACGAGCCGCCCCCAGAATCCGCCTGGACTCCGCCGGTATCCGCCGAGCCTGCGGCTCCCTCTGCGGAAGGAACTGCGGAAAAGACCGCTGAATCCTCCGAACCTACCGCCGAGCCGGAAATCGAAAAGACGGTCAGCGCGTTCATTCTGCCGGAGACCGCCGCGCTCAGCTCCGAGAGCCTCAACAGCGCCCTCGCAGCCGCAAAGAACAGCGGCTGCACCGACATCACGGTAACGCTCAAGGACGAAGCCGGAAGCTTCCTTTACAAGACCGCGCTCAAGGATATCCCCGAGAGCCAGATAACCGGAACCCTCACCGCAAAGCAGATCGCGGACATCATCACCAGGGCTGGAATGACTCCGCACGCGCGTATAAATACGCTGCTCGACCGCACCTCCCAGACCTACTCCGGCGGAAGCATCTGCTACATGATAGCCGACGGCGGGATCTGGCACGACTACTACGTCGACCAGGGCGGCAAGTCCTGGCTCGACCCGTTCGAGAAGGAGACCGCGGCGTACCTTGCGGATATCACAAAGGAGATCGCGTCCGCGGGCTTCACAGACGTGATACTCGCAAACATGAGGTACCCGGCGTTCAACCCGCTGGATTATACGAACTTCCTGCGGCAGCTCAACATTTCCGACGAAACCGCGCGTCTTGAAGCGCTGTGGAACGTCATTTCCGCATGCCAGAAGGCTGCGGGGGATACCAGAGTCACAATTGAAATGAACGACGAAGATCTGTTCGCGGATAACAACGCGATCGCGCTCACCACTGCGGAAGCCGCAGGAGATAAAACAAAGCTGAAAACCGCAGCGCTGCTGGTGGACTACTCCCCCGCCGACAAGACAGGCTACGCCGAAACAAGGGCGTTCATCGGGAAGCTCTCCGCGATGTACTCCGGACAGGAATGGGCGGTCCGCATTCAGACCTCCGGATTCTCCGCCGCTTCTCTCGAGCAGGTGCGCAAGGCGTTTGCGGACTCCGGTATCACCATGTTTTCTGAATAATCGGTGAAAATTTTACCGCCCTACTTGATTTTAGGAGCAGTTTAGGTTATAATTAAAAGGTACTATAAAAATCATGCCGCAAGGCAGGACGTGGAGGACAACTAATGACAACACTCGCAGTTATTTCTACCGCAGCTTCTTCTGCAGACGCAACCGGCGGTGCAAACGTGGCAAGCATGCTCACAATGCTCATTCCGCTGGCGCTTATCATCGTATTCTTCTATTTCTTCATAATCCGCCCGGAGAAGAAGCGCAACAAGGAAATGCAGAACATGCTCAACAGCATTCAGGTTGCTGATGAGGTTATCACCAACGGCGGCATCATCGGCAGAGTTCTTTCCGTTAAGGAGGACACCGTGCTTATCGAGACCGGCAGCGACCGCACCAAGATCCGCTTCCGCCGCTCTGCAATTTCTTCTGTGGAGAAGCTGGACACCGGCAAGGACAGCAAGTCTGCCCCTGTCAAGAAGTAAGCAGGCATAATACACACGCCCCCTTGCATAGTGTTGACTGTGCAAGGGGGCGTTTTTTATGGCTGGAAAAAATCTGCGCAAGCCGCCCAGAGCGGCGCGCCGAAAAACAACGGCTGCTGTGCTGCTGGCTGCCTTTGGCTGCGGTGTGGGAAGCTGTATGCTGCTGTTGGCGGTGTGTGCATTTTTGCTGACGCATACGGCGCTGCCGCTGGGCCTCGTGCGGCCGATGGCCTGTATGGCAGCTGCAGCGGGGGCGGCAGTATCCGCTGCAGTTCTGGCGCATCGGTGCAGGGAAAAGCTGCTTTTGTGCGGGCTGGGCTGTGGTGCATTTTACACGGTTTGTCTGCTGGGAGCATCACTGCTGGCGGGCGGAGAGGTAAACTGGCAGGGCAGTAATGTGATGCTGCCGATAGCTCTGCTGCTGGGAGGTCTGCTGGGTAGTGCGGTAACAGCCCTGCGGACAAACCGCTGATGCGGGCGGCTCGGACGGCACTGCGTCTGCCTGCGCTGCCGCAGCTGCGAACCAAGGAGCCGAAGCGTAAAACCGTGTCGGGGCGGCAGCCGGACTGCGCGGTCTGGCTTGGCGCAGCGTTTCTTGCCGGGTATCTGCCGGGTATATGGCTGGGCCGGGACGGCACCACGGCACTGGGGCAGCAGCTGGCAGCCTGGTACACAGAAAGCCCCGAAGGCACAGCCTTTGCGGCGGCTTTCGGGGCACGGTTTGCGGTGGGGGCACTGCAGCTTTGCGCAGTGCTTTTGTGCGGGTTCTGCATCTGGGGCGTTGGCTTGCTGGTGCTGCTTTTTGCGGCGCGCGGGGGATTTCTCGGCTTCTGCGCGGCCTCCGTGGCAGCGGCTGACGGTGCGGCAGGACTGCTGCGCTACCGCCGCGATACGGCTGTATCGGATGTTGCTATGCTGCTATTATGTTTGTGGCTGGCCGGGTGGTCGGCGCAGTTGGCTGCACAGCTGTTCTGTGCAGCGCAGGGGCGTGCCACAAGGGAAACGCCGGGAACCGTGCGGCGGCTTTTGAGCCGTTTTGCCGCTGCAATGGTTTTGTCAGCGGCTGTCAGTGCTGTCGGGGGCGTCCTCGTCCTCGCTGTCGGCGGCGGGCGATGAGGGCTTTTCCTCCACATACTTCTGGCTGGCCAGCGGGGAGGCAGCAACGGCTCTTTTTAGCTGCTCACGGTTGATGTGGGTGTAGATCTGCGTGGTAGAGACATTTTCATGCCCCAATATTTCTTTCAGCGCCAGCATATCAACGCCGCCCTGATACATAAGCGTGGCAGCGGTATGGCGCAGCTTATGCGGGGAAAATCCGCGGCCGCTCAAGCCCGCACTTTGCAGGCAGCGGGCTACGATCTGCTCGACCCGGCGCGCCGAAAGCCGCTTGCCGGTGCGGCTGGAGATAAACAGTGCATCCTTGTCCACAAGATTCGGCAGGGAAGCGCGGTCCTTCCGGTAGCGCTGCAGGGCGTCCAGACAGGCGTTGTTCAGATAGACGAGCCGCTCTTTATTGCCTTTGCCGGTTATGCGGATGGTGTCATCGCGGAAATCGCCCATGTTGATCGTGACCAGCTCGGCCAACCGCATACCACAATTCAAAAACAGCGTTATAATGCAATAATCCCGCGTGTAGAAATCACTTTGTATATGGCTCAGCAAGGTGACGGCCTCGGTCTCGGTCAGGTATTTGGGCAGCGCCTTTTGGGGTGTGCCGAGGCTGATGTTTTCCGTGGGGTTGGTTGTCAGCTTGTTGACCTGCGTACACATATAGTGGAAAAAGCCCCTCAGCGAGCTCAGCTTACGGGCGCGGGCCTTGGGGCCGTTGTCCGCGTTGCGGGCGTGATCCAGATAGTCAAAGATGTCTCTTTTGGTAATCTGCGCAATATCGGCAGTGGTGATTCCGGTCAGCGTGATTTCATCGGGCGGCGTGGTATCGGCCACGCGCTGCCAGCGCTGCATCATAAAGCGGAAAAAGCCGCGCAGGTCAAGATAGTATCCGTTGACAGTGCGCGGGGAGCGCAGCTTTACAAAATCCAGATAGTGAAGATATTCAATTACATCATCGGGAATGTCCAGATACGGCGCGTGACGCTCCGGATGGGCCACATCAATATAACTGCTCACGATCGAACCTCAAAATACAAAATCAGAGTGCAGAATCATGCAGAAATGCTGATTCCGCTTTTTATTGTAGCACAGATAGGCGGCAGGCGTCAATTTCACAAACTTATAAGAAATGCAAACCATTACATGCATTACAGTGTGTACAGAAAGTGCAAGCACATGAATATTCATACAAAGCGGCCAAGGCGGAGGCGGCAACAGAAAAGTGAGCGAAAGGGCAGGTGCTTTTCTCTGTTTCTACAACTTCGCTAAATTACAGTTTAGCGAAATATTGGGAAGACTCTACAGTGTTTTACAAGGCTGCAGGTTGATTATGTGATTATGCCACACTTCAAACGGCCTTTTTTGCAGCTTACGAATAAGGTGCTGTATCGCAAAGGTCAGGCTGATGTAGTGGTCAAAGCTGCTGAATAATTTACGCGATTGGTACAAGCACTTACAACATTCGTATGGACGATGCTCTTGCAATTTACAGGAAATCTGGTATGATACAGGAAAAAACACGGTATGACGGACAATCTGACTACTATAAAAATCTACAGTAACGAAAAAAGCCCTTCGCAGAACCGATCTTCTGCGAAGGGCTTTTGTGTAAACAGTTTTTTCAACGGTTGATTGATTGCGCCATCTTGTGGTAAGTATGCCGCTCGCCACGAATTGCAATCGAATACGCCATGATGTTCTGCGGCAGTGCCATGCCGGGCACGCCGGTGTCGCCGATGTGGTGGATATCTGCACCCGCCATCTTGCACATCAGCGCAATCTGACGAATCGTGGCGGCGTCGGCGCCCTCCTGAGAGGTTCCAATGGCTGTCAGCGCCAGTTTACCGTGTGCGTGTACAGCTTCAATCAGGCGGTGGGCATAGTCCTGTGTGATGCCCGGTACAGTGCCCGGTGCAGGCAGCAGAATGATATCCGCGCCCGCTGCAATGAAGGCCTCGGCATCGGCGGGGGGCATGATTTTCTCCCCGCCCTCCCCTGCTACGCCGGAGGCATGCATCTTTCCGGCAGCCAGCATAACGCGGTCACCGACAGCGGCAGAAATCTCCTTTAGCGATGCTACGATCAATTCGTTGCTGACGCCGTTGCCGGGGTTGCCGGTAAGCACGATCAGATCAACGCCCATATCGGCGGCGCGGCGCGCGTTTTCTACCGTAGCCAAGCGGCCACTGCTCATTTTCCACAGCGTACCATCGTTGCTTTTTGCCGCTTCGGGGTCGCATGGCTCCAGATTGATGCCGATGACACGGCCTGTCAGACGCTTGAGCTCCCGCACGGTCTCTGTCTCGGGAACCTTCGGCAAGGCGTTGATGACCGGATGCTGCACATCAAACATGTTCAGCAGCAAAATGTCTGCGCTCAGAGCAGCTGCGTATTCGGCGTTTGTCACATCGACCAGCAGCGGTGGTGTCAGGCCGATGGTCTCACAGGCCAGCACACGCCCCTCGCTGCCGGCAATGGCGTCCAGCAGGTCGGTCTTGCGGTAGGCGGCTAAATCGCTGGGGGTGCAGTCCAGCAGGCGTTTTACGCTCATTCGTCGTCATCCTCCTCGACTACGCGGCCAATGCCCTTGCGGTAGAACGGCTCGCTGCCGCGCATACCCTGCTGGCCCATGGGAGAGATCGAGGTGGTGATGTTCAGATCCATCTTTTTCTCGCGGCTCAACAGATACGGGCGGGCGGCCTGTGCCACGGCTGCAAAGAGCTTATCGTCCTTGGGGCCGTCCAGCACCAGCAGATAGCTGCGGGCCTCGCCGTTGACGATCATGACCGACAGATAGGCAGAGCCGACGCCGGGGGCACCGGCCAGAATCTCGCAGATAGGATCTACCATGGCATCGGGCAGAATGCTCGGCTCAACCAGAGTAACCGTGTCACCGGGATGGATACGGTGAGCCTCGCGCTGTGCTACGGCGTCCGCAATCTTATGTGCGACCTCGTCCTTCTGCTTTTTGACCGACTCGATGAGCGGGCGCTCCAGACGCAGGCTGTTGTCGCCGGGATTGATGACCAGCCCGCACGCGGCCTCGTTTTTAGCGATCATGTTGGCATAATCATCAAAGCGCAGCAGGACGATCTGCTGGGCAGCCTTTGCCTGCTTTGCCTGCCATTCATGCGCGGCATCCCAATCACTGAAGCCCAGATAATAGTGCTTGCCCTCGGGGCTTGTGACCATCATAAGGCTGATTTTGGTGTCCTTGGGCAGTTGTACACGGCCGTCCGGGCCGGGCTTGGGGGCGGGCTGGCCCTGCAGGTCAAATACAGCTGGGGCCAGCAGCGGCGAGCGCACCAGCTCATTCAGAATATCGTTCAGATTTTTGGGGCTGTTTTCCGCCTTGAAGGCTGCAATGGTTTCCTTGATTTTCGGGTTGAAAACGGGTGCTTTCGGGTCTTTCTGTTCAGGCATGGGTTCGTTCCTCACTTTAATTTTATTGCATTGATGGCTTCCCGCAGGTAGGATACGCCCACCAGCTTCAGGCCGGGAAATTGCGAAGGATCAATCATCTTTAAATTGTGCTTTGGTACGATGGCGGTGTCAAAGCCAACGCGCTGTGCCTCCCGCAGGCGTGTTTCCAGATGTGTAACGCTGCGTATCTCGCCGCCCAAGCCGACCTCGCCGATAGCCATGGTCTTTTCGTTCACCGGCAGGTCCAGCAGGCTGGATGCCAACGCGATGCATACAGGCAGATCGCAGGCAGTCTCATCCAGCTTCAGGCCGCCGATAATATTGATATAGACATCCTGACTGTAAAAGGCGTATCCGGCGCGCTTTTCCAGCACTGCCAGCAGCAGGTACATCCGGTTATAGTCAAAGCCGCTGGCGGTACGCCGCGGGCTGGGAAAGCTTGTCTTTGTTGCCAGTGCCTGAATCTCGCTCAGCACCGGGCGGGTGCCCTCCATAACGCAGGCTACGCAGGTGCCGCTGATGCCGAGAGGCCGCCCCTCCAGCATGACCTGTGACGGGTTCTCAATCTGCGCCAGACCGCGGCCGGTCATATCGAACATGCCGATCTCGTTCGTGGAGCCGTACCGGTTCTTGACAGCGCGCAGTACGCGGTAGGGCAAGGTCTTGTCACCCTCAAAATAAAGCACGGTGTCCACGATATGCTCCATGACTTTGGGGCCGGCAATGGCACCGTCCTTATTGACATGGCCAACAATGAAGGTCGGAATCTCAAGCGTTTTTGCGACATTCAAAAACCGGGCGGAGCTTTCCTTTACCTGACTTACTGTGCCGGAGGAGGAGGAAATGTCAGTACAACGCATCGTCTGGATCGAGTCGATGACAACAAGGTCGGGCTTCATCGACTCGATCAGGCCGCAGATCTCATCGACATCGCTCTCCGCGACCAGTGAGATATTGTCCTGCGGCACATCCAGCCGGACGGCCCGCAGCTTGATCTGGCGGACAGATTCCTCGCCTGTGACATACAGCACATTTTTGGTTTTGCTGACCTCGCCGCAGAGCTGCAGCAAGATTGTGGATTTTCCGATGCCCGGCTCACCGCCGATGAGCGTCACGCTGCCGATGACAATGCCGCCGCCCAGCACCCGGTCCAGCTCACTGATGCCGGTGACGATACGGCTCTTTTCCTCCGTGGTGCTGATGCTTTTCAGCTTTTGCGGCACAAGGCTTGTCTGTCCCGCAACGCGCGGTGCAGCGGCTGCCTTGCCGGAGGCTGTTTTCGCGGGCTCGGCCACTACATCCTCAGTCATGGTGTTCCATGCGCCGCAGGAGGGGCAGCGCCCCAGCCAGCGGGGGCTGGTTTCACCGCACTGGGTGCAGACATAAATGGTTTTCAATTTTTCTTTAGGCATGGATGCCTCCCGAAAGTCTATACTTTTTCTATTATATCCCAAAACGCGCGCGGGGGCAAGTATGCGTGGCAGAAAAACATTTGTAGCCGCAAAAACGACTTTTTCTATTGCTATTTTTTGAACATTGTGTTAAAGTTAGGAAAATACTTTAATTTACCGTATTAAAGTATGAAACTGGGAAGGTGTGATGTTATGGAGTTCAATGTAAACGCGCCGATCTTATTTGTGCTGGTCGGCATTATTGTGGCGTTCGTGCTGGCGCAGTCAGCGTTCTTTCTGTGGCGTGCCGTAAAACGCGCTAAGGAGATCGGTCTGCCGCAGGAAACTGTGCGCAAAACCATCTCGGCAGCAGCCATTTTTACGGTGGCCCCCGCAATCGCAATTCTGGTGGGTGTCATTTCCTTAAGCAAAAGTCTTGGCATTGCGCTGCCCTGGCTGCGTCTGTCGGTGGTAGGCTCCCTGACCTATGAGACGGTCGCAGCCGGTACATCCCTGACCGAGTTGGGGCTGGACACGAATACCCCTATTCCCACGGCCTCGGATTATGTAACGGTGGCTGCTGTCATGACGGTGGGAATCATGGTTGGCCTGATTCTGGTCCCGCTGCTGACAAGGCGCATTCAGGGCGGCATGGTCAAGCTGGGTGCCAAAGACAGCCGCTGGGCGGATATTTTCAACAATGCCATGTTTCTGGGCATGATCAGTGCGTTCCTCGGCTATGTGTTCAGTGATGTGATGAATGTGACGCACGGTGACTTCACGGGTCTTATCCCGGTGTTTGTTATGCTGACTTCGGCATTGGCAATGGTTATCTGCGGTGTGGCGGCCATGCGCACCAAAAAGCGCTGGATTCAGGACTATGCCCTGCCCATCAGTATGCTGTGCGGTATGGGGGCATCCATTCCGCTGACAAGCTGGCTGAGCTAAAGGGAGGTGCGCAATATGGAAAAAACGGTTTTGCAGCAAAAAGAAACATACATGGACAGCGTACACCGCTGGGGCCGCATCTGGGGCCTCAGCCTGATGCTGCTGATTTTGGCATACCCGATTACGGTTTCCTTGATCTTCCACGCGCAGGTCAACTGGCCTGCGTTTGTGAAGGGCTTTATAGCCATCGGCCCGATGTACTGGGCTGTGGGTATTGTGGAGATTTTCACCTATGTGCCGATGCTCGGCGCGGGCGGCAGCTATCTGTCGTTTGTGACGGGCAATATCTCGAACCTCAAACTCCCCTGCGCCCTTGACGCTATGGAGCGCGCCGGGGTCAAATCCAACAGTGAGGAGGGAGAGATCATCTCCACCATCGCCATCGCGGTATCCAGCATTGTGACAACGCTGATTATTCTAGTAGGCGTTGTGCTCATCGTACCGCTGACGCCGCTGCTGTCCTCCCCTGTTTTGGCACCTGCGTTCTCGCAGCTGCTGCCCGCGCTGTTCGGTGGTCTGGCGGTCGTGTTTATCTCTAAAAATGTCCGCCTGTCCATTGCGCCGGTCATCCTCATGCTGGTGCTGTTCATCTTTGTGCCGGCGCTCAATGCGTCCACGGTGGGCATTATGGTTCCGGTCGGCGTTGTTTTCAGCCTTGCTGTGGCGCGAATTCTGTACAAAAAGGGTCTTGTCTGACCCGATAGGAGGAATACAAAATGTTCGTTTTATGGCTGATTTTAGCGGCACTGGCTGTATTGGTCGCTGTTGTGCTGGTGCGCACGGTGCGCTTTACCCCCGGCCCCGCGCCCGCCGTGCCTGCAGGCGAGGAAACCATCGACCGCGATAAAGCTGTCGAAAACCTGCGCACACTGGTTCGCTGCCGGACGGTCTCGAACACGGACCATGCGCTCGAGGATGAGGCCGAGTTTGAAAAGCTTATCCATACCCTGCCGGAGTTGTATCCGAATGTGTTCAAGGTCTGCAAATTTGAAAGACTGGAGGACCGCGCGCTGCTGTTTACATGGGCGGGCAAGGCACATACCGATCCGACTGTCCTGATGGCCCACTATGATGTTGTCGATGTCGATGAGACAGGCTGGAAAAAGCCGCCGTTTGATGCGGTGCTGGAGGACGGTGTTGTCTGGGGCCGCGGTACGCTCGATACCAAGGTCACCTTCAACGGAGTCCTGACGGCGGCTGACAAGCTGATCGGCGAGGGGTATGTCCCCGCACAGGACATCTACTTTGCCTTCAGCGGCGGCGAGGAAGTCAACGGTCTCGGCGCGGTGCATATCGTTGATTGGTTTGAGGCAAACCACATCACCCCCGCGCTTGTTGTGGACGAGGGCGGCGCGGTCGTGGAGGATGTATTCCCCGGCGTCAAGCAGCCCTGCGGCCTGATCGGCATTGCGGAAAAGGGTATGCTGAATGTGGAGTATAAGGTCAAGTCCGGCGGCGGCCATGCCAGCGCGCCCAAGCCGCACAGCCCGCTGGTGGCGCTGAGTGAGGCCTGCACCAAGATCGAAAGCCATCCCTTCAAGGCACATGTGACCAAGCCGGTTGCGGAGATGTTTGATACGCTGGGCCGCTACTCCAACTTTACCTACCGTATGATCTTTGCCAACCTCTGGCTGTTCGGCGATGTGCTGGACTCCATCTGCCGCAAGAGCGGCGGTGAGCTGAACGCCCTGATGCGCACAACGGTGGCCTTCACGCAGGCTAAGGGCAGCGCGGGACGCAATGTTATCCCGCCGGAGGCAGCCTTTATCAGCAACCTGCGCCTGAACCCTGAGGACACGATGGACAGTGCCCTTGCCTACTTAAAGGAAACCATCAATGACCCTGCCGTTGAGATCACAAAGCTGGAGGGCATGAACCCGAGCCGCATCAGCGAGACGAACTGCCCTGCATGGGATAAGGTCGCCAGCGCTGTGGCAGGCACCTGGAAGGGCTGTCTGGTAGCACCGTATCTGATGGTGCAATGCTCGGACAGCCGCCACTACGGCCGTATCAGCGACCATGTGTACCGTTTCTCGGCCATGGATCTGACCGCCGAGGAGCGCGGCACCCTGCATGGCAACAACGAACGCATCCGCGTCGAGACCGTTGGCCGTGCGGTGGAGTTCTATGTCCGTTTGATGCGGCAGTGTTGAGAAAATAAGCATACAAAGAGGTGCAGCCCGTTTGAAGTGCTGCACCTTTTATTGTTTATATCCCGAAATGTATAGAGGGCGGCATTCTCGATGCCCAATCATACAAACTGGAATTTGCCGCTCCATTAGAGTCCATAATGAATAACCCATTTGTTTTGGCCTAATGCCTTTTCTAACAGTCCCTTTAGTCCATATAGTTTAGGAATATCATCAATGACATCAATAAACGCTTTTAGAGAACTGGGCGGAACAAGTGAAACACCACAGTATGCAAGCCCCTTTTCTTTGATAGAAAGCGTATGCCAATAGAAATCAATGAAACCAAGCTTTTCTGCAATGCCTTCTACATAGTCATCATCAACAGAAATGCAATCATATTTCCATGGTTCATACTCATCGTATCTTTTACCCGGTTGAGGTGCATCCATCATAATTCCAAACTCATGTTTTGCCATATATGCTTCACTCCACAAATTCAGATTTCTCAGTTTCAAAAACTGAAAGTTACAGCACCATTTCCCATAACAATGATGAAATAAATGGTTGAAGGAAGAACATAATAAGTGCTACAGATACACATATTATGTAAAAGTCACCCATTTTTGAATTTGAAAAGATTCGCTTCGTAAAATTATCAGTTATCCTATGTACAATAAAATATCCAATTATAGTACCAACAGTATTTGTAATAATATCGTTTATATCACTCGTTCTAAAAGTAAAAATCTGTGTTATTTCAATTAAACTTGTAGCTATAAATCCCATTAAGGCAATATTTTTAATGTTTCTAAATTTATCCCACAATATCGGCAAAAAGAAACCAAATGGAACAAATAAAAGTATATTCAAACAAGCATTGGTGAAATCTGAAACCATATCCAAAAATGGGATAACATTCACTGCAAAATCAATTTCCAGAGATGCTATATTAGGAAAGCCTACAAGTGCTAAGACTGCAGTAAAATAAAACCCCAATACCATATAAATAATAGTTCGTTTCCAGCTATGAAAACATAACTTGTTATATATGCACCAAATAGGAATTATAAAAACAGCTGCCGCAACAATTTCGATAAGTGCACTATATATTCTATACATGTTTTTCTACCTCCACAAATCCCGATTTGTTTAACTCTTTCCATGCTCCATCTTCTTGCCCTTCGGACAAGAAGCGTCCCTCGCTTTAAAGAGCTCGGTCAATTCCGATTTCTTAGTTTCAAAAACTGGATGTTATTTTTCTTCTATAGATTCTGTTACATTAGTTCTATATTTCTCTTCACATTCTTTTAAGTAATCAAAGCATAATCCGCCATCACATCTATAAAAAAATGGATCTTTACAAATTGTATTATCACTATTGAGAATAAATACAGGTATGACATCTTTATCGTTGCTGTTTATATAACTAATTTTGAAACTGTATCCTGTTCTTCCAAGTGAAATGCCATCTCTTTTCATTGAAATACCTTGAATATTCGCCACTATATATTCGATATCTTCTGAATCGGTGATAGTAAAACCAGTTCCTGTATTTCCATCGAACACATTTATATGGTCTACCTCAGAAGGATTTACATTCTTACCGAATTTTTTTGGCATGAAATAGCAACCTACTGTTCCTACCAATAACACAGCAATTAAAATAACCAGAATACGCAGTTCCTTTTTCATACACTCTTTACCTCCACAAATATCGATTTTTCGTTCTCAGCAACTTCCCAATAAATGGGAATTTAACGTTCTCTTTTATGTCTATCAATAAGCAACAAAACAAACATAATAAGCCATATCCCCCATGCGATCCAAGAGCCTATTCCTTGATATTGGATATCTATGATTATTCCAATAAGGATATCTATGATTATTCCAATAATAAAAGGAACTGACATAAACATCATTCTTTTTCCATATGCCTTACACATAGCATTCTCATCGTATTTCTTTCGTTCATCCGCTGATTTCATATTATAACCCGACAAGAATTTAGTAGCTTTTCCTTCTGATTTATAAAACCACATTCCAAACAAAAACATAATCACTGCCATCATAAAGTCAAAAACAATATAGAACATATAATACAATTTCTCCTTTCAGCCAATCACTCTTATCTCTTTGAATTTTCTACATTACTCCTCATCTTTGACCAAACATAGCAAATCAGTATATCCTGACTGCATAAGTAATTGCTTAAAACCAGACATCACTTCTTCTTTTGTATAATTATTATTTTTCAAAAACTCACTATCCTTCTCACTAAGGTATTGGTAGAAAAGAGCTGCTGCCATTACCTCATTTCTGTCTGTATAATCAATGCTATCTAAAAGTATATTCTCTGCTTCGTTAATTTCCCCAGAATCAATCATATCAAGAAAATCTTTCAAATTTTTCCCTGATACTTCATATTTATTTTCTTTTTCAAGTTCAACAGAAACATACTTTTTCCCAAACATTAAAGAAAATAATACTCTTACCATTTCTTTTATCATTCGCATAATATAGTCTTTTTCGTCTGTGAAATACATTTTTCACCTCCATAACTACCGATTTTACTTTGTAACTATGACTTTTCCTTCTGAATCCAGAAGAGGTGTAATAGCCGCTCCATATCCAGATTTCCAACAAAGATAGTTAACCCCAGTCTCCTTATCTACAAGGATTTGGCGAACTCCTTCATCCTTAAGCTGACTTCCGTCTCTAAATGTAACTTCAAATCTTTCTTCTTTCTTTGCCATGTTTATTTCTCCTTTTTTCAAGCGTTAAATTCTGATTTATCTCTTACGTTTTATCATATTCTTGGTCCTATGTCAAGAAAAGTACAAGTTAAACATGAACTTTTCACCTCAATAATCTGTTTTATGCCACATTTATTTCCATTTGTCTTAGTTTTATCCAATATTTCTTTTCGTAGTCATTAGGCGATGCATAATCACAATGACTGTGAATTCTTACTGTATTGTAAAAGGCTTCTATATATTCAAAAACAAGTTTATATGTTGTGGTAAAATATATTTGTAACACCCCGACCTAATGAGTTATAATCTTACTAGGAAATGAGGTACACTACAATGAATCAAAATTACGAACCGGAATTCAAGAAGAAGATTGTCCGTCTTCATCTTGAAGAGGGAAGAACCCTCAGAGGTCTTGCTGAAGAATACGGAATATCCAAAGCAAGTATTTCTATTTGGACCAAACAATTCCGCGAAGAATGCCAGGAAAATGACTTCTTAAAAAAAGCGGCGGCATTCTTTGCAAAAGAAATCGATTAGAGGCTTATCGATTTATCGAAAAATATCAGAAAGATTTTGGACTGCGCTGGCTGCTGCGGCGGCT
>ERZ827469.2070-NODE-2070-length-16092-cov-3.407682_pt1 | contig 16092 bp, 19 predicted proteins | sample MGYA00519917_ERZ827469 | MGnify/ENA primary metagenome ERZ827469 (study PRJEB31778, sample SAMEA3449314) | human gut metagenome | biome: human gut; feature: human-associated habitat; material: faeces | place: United Kingdom | collected 2010/2012 ... | reverse complement strand
CCGAGGCCGACACCGGCTCGTCCGGGGCCTGCGGCCAGCACCGCAGCTCCGCCGCGCTGGCGCGCTTCTGCCTCGCCATCTGCCCCGTTGCGAGCCTGCGGTCGTAGAGGGCCTTCTCCTCGGCGTCGAGCCTTCTCAGCTCGTCGCCCACGCCGATGATGGAGAGCAGCGTCTTCGCCTTCTCCGAATCGGGCGCCGCGAGGAACTTCGGCAGGTTGAGCGCCAGCTGCTCCACGAAGCCGTCGAGCAGCGTCTGGCCGGAGCGCGCGCCGCTCGGGTCGGTCACCTTGAGCGCCGACTTCGCTCCCCGCCGCTCCACGACGAGCCCGTTGGAGAGCTCCACGCGCAGCGCGGGGTCGCCCGCCGCTCCGTCGCGCTTGGCGTTGCCGGGGCGGTTGCGCTCGCCGCCCAGCGCCCACGCGATCGCGTCGAGCACGCTGGTCTTCCCCTGCCCGTTGCGCCCGCCGATGACCGTGAGCCCGTTCTCGCTGGGCTCCATGGACACCGCCTTCACGCGCTTGACGTTCTCTATCTCCAGGCTGTTTATCTTCACGCTCATTGACTAGCCCTCCTCGTCCTCGTCTTCGATCGCCGCCGCGATCGCCTTCATCGCATCGTCCGCCTTGCAGTGCGACCACCCGTCGCCCTTCGCCGCGTCCAGCAGGTCGAGCCATGACCGCGCCGTGTCGATCTGCCACGCGCCGACGATGCCGCCGTTGGCCGCGGCGCGGACGACGTGCGGGCTCTTCGAGAGCCGGGGCGCCTCCTCGGTCCACATGGCCACCGCGGCCGCGCCGACGAGCTCGTATCTGAGGCCGCCAGAGATGTGCAGGCCAGCCCTCTTCGCCGCGTCGACCACGCGTTCTGTCTTTCCACAGCGGTCGAGCCACGAGCGCAGGAGCGCGTTTCTCGTCTTCGCGCACGCGCCGTCGAGGTTCGCCGCGGAGACGTACCACGTCTCCAGGTCGGCGTCGATCTCCGCTACGTCGACGAGAAGCTCCTCCGCGCGCTCTTCCTCGGCCTCCCGCGCCGCCGCCTTCTCCGGGTCCTCGGCTCCGCCTGCGACGCAGATAGCCGCCCTGGCGCGCCCGAGCGAACGTGAGACCACCGCGACGACGTCGTCGTGCCGCTCCAGGGCGGAAGCAACCTCGGCGGCTGCGTCTGCTGCGTCGTCCGTGACGCCCCATGTCTCGTACCCCTCTGGCCGCTCGGCGAGGACCGCCGCTCCCGCGTTCGCGAGGGCCCGTTCCATCTCCTCCACGGCGGCGTCCGTCTCGATGCACGTGCGGATCCGAGCCGCCTCGGATCGCCACGAAGCCTCGGTGCAGTCCGCGAGCGATTTGAGCTCGTCCGCGGTCGCGCCCTCGTCCTCGAGGTCTGCGATCGCCAGCAGGCGGTCGAGGCTCATCTCCTCGGCCGCGTCGTCCGCGCGCTCCATGGCGCGGCGCACCCTGCGCGACGACCCTCTGGCCATGCGGCCCGCGCGCTCGACCTTCTCGGGGTCGACGCCCAGCAGCAGCATCTGCTGCACGCCGCGGCTGCGCTCGACGTCGGTCAGCTGCCGTTTGTCGTCGGTCGCGATCATCGCCAGCATCGCGTTCGCCTCGTCCATGTCGTCGCACACGACGGCGTGGCACGAGGCCGTGCGGGCCACCCTCATGGCGCGGTACCGCCGCTCGCCGTCGACGATGCGGTAGATGCCGCCGTCGCGCACGACCACGATCGGGTTGAACGGCTCGCCCGGGCTCGCCGCGTTCAGCGCGAAGCTCTCGGCCATGGCCGCCAGGTCGCCGAAGTTCTCCTTGGACCTCGGGTTGCCCGGGTCCGGGTACACGTCCTCCAGGCTGATCTTCCTCAGCTCCACTTCTTCCTCCTTGGTTGTAGTTGCAGATTCGCCGCCTGATCAGGCGTTGGTTAAAAAGTTGCACTCATTTTCGATTTTTCGCGCGCGGGCTCGTCCCGACGGCGCGGCGCATGCGCACCAGGCGCGTCTTCGCGGCGTCGTAGGCGAGCCACGCGTCGCGCAGCTGGATGCGCTCGACCTCGAGGTGCCATTCGCGCATCGCCCTCGTCTCGTCGGCGGCGCGCATCCTGCGCGTGTCCGGCATCGGAGGCATCGCGGCCGCCGCCGAGCGCCTGCCCCGCAGGGCCTCGCTGCGCTCGTACACCGCGCGCTGGCCGGGCGTCATGCGCGCCATCTCCTCGGCGCACGCCGCTTCTCGCCCGGCGAGCCTCCTGCGCATCTCGCAGACCCTGCACCATCCCGTGCGCTCGCCGACCGACGACCTCCACGACGCGCACTCGTCGCACCACACCAGCCCCCACCTGACCACCCTCAGGCTCAAGCCGAGCCTGCTGGCCTTGGTCTTGACCGACGCGCTCGACCGCTTTAGCTCGCGGCATATGTCGCGCCTGGGGACTTTGCCGGCGCTCTCCTCGAGGTACGCCACCTCGGCGGTCGTCCACGGCCGCTCGACGTCGCCCTTGGCCGTCATCGGGCGGCCTGGGAGTACTGGGCCTCGGCCGCCGCGAAACCCACCTGGTACGCCATGCCGAGCCCCCAGCAGCCGACGGCGACCGTGAACGCGAGCGCGATCACAGCGAGAACGTCTCCGATGCGATGCGCGCCATGAACGCCCCGTCGCGGGCGAGCTCCGCGTTCCTCGACTCGCGGGCGGCGCCCGACTTCTCTCGTTCTTCCTTCCATTCCTCGAACCTCCTCATGTTCTCCGGGTCCTCGTAGAACTTCTCGATCAGCGGGATGATGTTGATCCTCACGTACGCGTCCTTGCACGATCCCATCGCCCCGCCTCCTAGATCAGCTGCTCGAACACGTCGACGGCGAGCGCCGTCAGGCTGTCGCCCGTCACGGCGGCTACGCGGCCGCCGCACGCCACGATCTCGTTCGACCCGCGCTTCTCGTAGATCAGCGGCGTGTCGACGAGCCGGTCGTAGCGCCCGGCTCCGCACTCGATCAGCGCGTCGTTCAGGCGCCGCACGAACAGCGCCTTGTCCTCGTTGCTCATCGGTTCCTCCTCGTCATCGTCCTTCGCCCCATCCCGTGTGCAGCTCGTCCGCCGTGCACCCGAGCTCCCGCTGTGTCAAGCCAGCTTCTCCATGGCTCCTGTCTCTCATGTCGCTCTTTCTCTGTTCTGCTGATGCTGCGATCCATGCCCCCGAGCAGAAGATGCACGCGCCGGAGAGGGCTTTAGCCGCTATTGGCCCTATATCGGGGAGAAAGAGCGATACCCCGAACGTGATTAGGAGAATTTGAAATACCGTGCTTAATTTCATTGGCATTATTCCTAACGTTAATTTAACTAGCGTTTCTACCGAAAAAAATACCTTCATAGCTTTTAGAGAGTATTTCGCATATTCTCTTTGCCTGAAGTACGCTAGCTTTCGATGGGTCTTCCTCGATCTTCATGTAAGTAGGTCGAGAAATTCCCAGTTCATCAGCCATATATTGCTGAGTGAACCCGATCTCTTTCCGAACTTCTCGAAGCGTTTTTCTCTGACTCAATTCGAATCACCTCCTCTATATCAAATGCTAGTTTTTCTAGCATTGCATGTCAAGTTATCTTTGCATTAAACTGAAAGAAATTCTAGCGGGAGGTGAATCGTGGGAATTCGGCAGAACATAATAGAGCTTCGATCTATATTCGGCATAACGCAGGAACAGCTTGCGAAGATCGCTGGCGTGTCGCGAGGTGCTGTGTCGCAGTGGGAAGGCGGCTTCTCTGAGCCTAGAATGGGCGCTATTCAAAAAATAGCTGATCACTTCGGCATTTCAAAAAGCAACATAATTGAAGACGGGGGCATGGATCAAATCGATCCTGTGACGAAGAAGAGGAGGGTATCTGCTCCCGCGAATGCGGTGTTTCCTGCACAGCCCCGTCCAGCTTACGCTCCTCTTCTCGGTCGGGTGCATGCGGGAGACGCTCAAGAACCCGACATTATTGATTCTCATATTCCAATTCCGTTTGAGGTTCTCGAACGCCATAGTCGTGGTTATTTCTTGCAGGTTGAAGGCCAGTGTATGAATCGTGTCTATCCAGAGGGGTGTTTCATTTTTATTGATCCTGATCGTCAACCTAAAAACGGTTCGGTCGCTGTTGTGAGCATTGACGGATCCGATTATGTAATGCGTCGTCTGTACAGTACGGGTCAAACGGTGGTTCTCTCGCCGGACTCTTGGGAGGACGGTTATGAGGATATAGTCTTAACGGCGGGAGATGACCGCACAGTTGAATACGTGGGAACGGTTGTGTGGTTCCAGCCTTCTGATGAATTGGAGTAGTACGTTGAACGAATGGCTGTGGGACTAGCCGAGGGCGTGGCCTGATGCGCACCGCCCGTGGAGATCAGATGACGCCCATCGAGTCGAGGAGAAGCATCGTGTTCATGATCGCGAGCAGGACTGCGGCGACGGCGTTCGCGACGGCCGCGACGAGCAGGGCGAAGAATGGGTCTTTGAGCCTCACATGCGATCCTTTCCTGAGAATCAGAGGAGGATTGACTTGATGATCAAGCACGCGACGGCGACCTTCGCCGCCCATACGGCGAGAACCGCAGGGGCCGCCATGAGCAGACCCAGGACGCTCGATGCGAGCCGTTGCGCAGGTGTGAGATGCTTGTCCATGCCGTCGCCTTTCGTTCGAGTTGCCGTGCATTTTAGGAGGTGCGTCGCATGGAGTTTGAGCCGCTAGAGGAAGAGCTCGAAGAAGCTCTGCTTCCCATTGTCGAGGCGGCGCGCGATACGGGCTGGGCGGAGGGCGTCGACTTCACCACGCCGGAGTACAGAGAGTTAAAGCAGCTTGGCATGTTCGAAAGCGTCCGCGAATACTACGACATGACGGCAGCGGTGAAGCCCGCCTATGCGGCTATGAAGTATTTCGAGCGGAAGGAAAAGCGGCAGGCGCGACACGCCGTCGATGCCGCCAAGGGTATAGGATGCAAGATCCTCGACAAGGGTGCGGACATAGCTGCGTCAATTATCGCGAAGCAGATAGGCGTCTGACGCAAAAGCCCCGCGCTTACGGGCTGCAACCCTGGCGCGAGGCTCTGGAAAACACCGACCGATTAAACGGAAGGCGAGAAGATCATATGACTAAAGCGGTTATATACGCAAGGTATTCGTCCCACAACCAGCGCGACGCGTCGATCGAGGACCAGGTGCGCGTGTGCCGCGAGGACGCGGAGCGCCGCGGCGACGAGATCGTGGGGATCTACGCGGACCGCGCCGTGAGCGGCACGAGCGACCGCCGCGACCAGTTTCAGAAGATGATCGCCGATGCCGAGCGCGCGGACTGGGACGTGGTCTACACGTACAAGACCGACCGCTTCGCGCGATCGCGCTACGACAGCGCCATCTACAAGTCGCGGCTGCGCAAGTTCGGAAAGACCATCGTGTGCTCGGCCGAGAGCATCCCGGAGGGGCCGGACGGCATCATCTTGGAGTCGGTGCTCGAGGGCATGGCGGAGTACTACAGCGCCAACCTGTCGCAGAACGTCAAGCGCGGCATGGAGGGCAACGCAATGAAGTGCATGGCCAACGGCGTTATGAAGTTCGGCTTCGACATCGTGGACGGACGCTACGCGATCAACGAGGAGGAGGCGGGCATGCTGCGCCGCGCGGCGCGGGAGTGGGTCGAGGGCCGCTCGCTGCGCTCCATATGCGCCACGACGTGCGTCGGGTTCCGCACGTACATGGGCGGCGCGGTCACGCCGGGGATGCTCTCCCGCGTCTTCCGCGACGAGAAGTACCGCGGCGTGTACGCGTTCGGGTCCACGCGCATCGAGGGCGGCATGCCGCGCGTGTTCGACGTGGAGCTCTGCGGCAAGCTGGACGCGCGCATGCGGGCGGACAGGCGGGGGAGGAGGGACGCGAACGTGGCTTACATGCTCTCCGGCGTCCTCGTTGACGAGGACGGAAACAAGTTCTGGGGCAACTCGGGGCGCAACCACGACAACGTGAAATACAGGTATTACCGCTGCGCGGCGACGGGGCGCACGTTCCCTATGGACGAGGTCGAGGCGCGCGTCGTGGGCTCGGTGCAGCGCATGCTCGCGCACGAGGGCGTGGCGGACGTGATCGCCGACGCGGTGCTCGAGGCGCAGGAGGCCGCCATGGCCGACGAGTACGACGAGAGGGCCGCGCTCGAGAAGCGCATCGACTCCATAGGGCGCGAGAGGTCGCGGCTGATCGACCTCGTGGCCAAGATCGGCGCCGACGACGAGGTCGCCGTCAAGATCGGCGAGCTGAAGGAGGAGAAGGAGGCAGCCGAGGCCGAGCTCGCGGAGCTCATGAGGGGCGCTCCCGTCGTGACGCGCGAGCACGTGCTGTTCTGGGCGGGGGAGATGGCGAGGAAGGACGACCCGCGGGAGCTGATTCCCGCGTTTGTTGACCGCGTGGTCGTCGGCGACGAGTGCGTGCGCGTCGAGTTCCGCCTGCGCGATCTGATGCCCGAGGGCGTTGGTTCTGATTTGTTGCAGATGGCTGGGGTACCAGGATTCGAACCTAGATAGCTGGTACCAAAAACCAGAGTCCTGCCGTTGGACGATACCCCAGCGTCAAGGTGCGATCGAAAACCCGAACGGGAAAGAAAGTGGTGGGCCGTGAGGGAATCGAACCCGCGACCTTGGGATTAAAAGTCCCCTGCTCTGCCAGCTGAGCTAACGGCCCACATATCGATACGCAAAGTTGTATTCTACTCGTCCTGTCGTGGTTGGTCAATGCCGTCGAGTGAGTGATTTTCCCGTTCTGTCCTGAACGTGCGCTTTGGGCGTTTCGGCAAGAACCGCGCGCGGGGGGTGACATCGATTGCGGTACCATATCGGGGGCGTATTCCCAACGGGTGAACTGTCGAAAGGGGAGCTTCTCATGGATGTGGATGTCGTCATCATCGGGGCGTCGCGGGCTCGTGCGTCGCACGAGAGCTTGCTCGCTACGATCTCGACGTTGTCGTGTTCGAAGCGGGCGGTGATGTCGCGAACGGCGCTACCCGCGCAAACTCGGGCATCGTTCATGCGGGCTTCGACCCCCGTCCCGGCACGCTCAAGGCCCGCTATAACGTGGAGGGTTCGCGTCTCATGCCGATCTGGGCGCATGACCTCGGTTTTCACTACGAACGAAACGGCGCCTACGTGCTCGCTTTCTCCGAAGAAGAGGCGGCGGTGCTTGAAGAGCTGCTCGAGCGCGGGCGCGAGAACGGTGTCGAAGGATGTCGTGTCATCTCGGGTGAACAGGCGCGCGCCGCAGAGCCCAAGCTGTCCGCCGAGGTGACCGCAGCGCTCGATGTGCCCGCAAGCGCCATTTGCGATCCATATGGGCTCGCTTTCTCTGCCGCCGAGAACGCCGCCGAGAACGGAGTTCATTTCGTTTTCCGCAAGCGCGTGACGACCGTCGAGCGCGTCGAGGGCGGAGCGGATTGTTCTTATCGGGTCGTGACCGAGGACGGTAAGACGCATACGGCTCGTTGTGTCGTCAATGCTGCGGGTGTTTTCTCCGACGAGATCAACAACATGGTCAGCGAGCGCAAGATTTCGATAATCCCCAAGCGCGGCAACTACTGCCTGTATGATTCCGAATTGGGGAGTACGTTCGAGCGGACCATGTTCCAGGTTCCCACTGCTCGCGGAAAAGGCGTTTTGGTGTCCCCGACTGTTCACGGTAACTTGTTTATCGGCCCCGACTCCGAACCTCAGGAATCGAAGATCGACGTGTCGACGTCAACGGATGGCCTCGAGCGTATCTTGCTCGCCGCGCGGCGTACGTGGCCCGAGGCTTCGTCGCGGGGCGTTATCAGTAATTTCGCCGGCCTGCGCGCTTCGGGCGACACGGGGGATTTCGTCATCGGGGAGGCCGATGACGCCCCCGGCTTCTTCAACATCGCGTGCTTCGAGTCGCCCGGCCTGACCTCGGCGCCTGCCGTGGGCGAGCGAATCGCGCAAGAGGTGGCTGCTCGCCTTGGGGCTTCCCGCAATGCTGCCTTTGATCCGCGCAGGGCTTGGACGCGCCGCTTTTCCCTTATGAGCGATGAGGAACGCGCTCGGGCGATCGCGCGCGACCCGCGCTACGGACGCATTGTGTGCCGATGCTGCCAGGTGACCGAGGGGGAGATCGTCGATGCGCTCCACGGGCCGCTTCCCGCCGCCGACGTTGATGCCGTCAAATGGCGAACCGGCGCGATGATGGGCCGCTGCCACGGAGGGTTTTGCTTGCCCGAGATCCTGCGCATCTTCTCGCGTGAGCGCGGCGTGGCGCCGGAATCTGTGGAGAAGCGCTTTCCCGGATCGCGCCTGGTGGTCGATTCTCGTGACGATTACCGCGAGCTCGCTGCTGCTGAAGATAGCGACGCGCGCGCGTGCGAGCACGAAGTCTACGACGTCGTGGTGGTAGGTGGCGGCGCTGCCGGCATGGCTGCAGCCGCTCGCGCTCGTATCGCGGGGGCGGCTCGCGTGCTTCTCGTCGATCGGGAGCGTCATCTCGGCGGCGTCATGAAGCAGTGCATCCACGACGGTTTCGGCTTGCAGCGGTTTGGGCAGGAGCTTACCGGTCCCGAGTTCGCCGCTAAAGAGCTGGTCGATGTACGTGCTCAAGGTGTCGAGATTTTGGGGGAGACCACCGTTTTGCGCGTTGATTCGATGGGCGTATCCGGGGGGCTGCATACGGTCGTTGCGGTTAACGCGGCGGGCGAGCACTTCATCGACGCGCGCGCCGTCGTTGTGGCGACGGGTTCGCGGGAGCGCGGCGCGGGCGCGTTGAATCTGGCGGGAACACGTCCTTCGGGCGTGTATTCCGCCGGCTCCGCGCAAGATCTCATGAACCTGCAGGGGTGTCTTCCCGGCAAGCGCGCGGTTGTGCTCGGCTCGGGCGACATCGGCCTTATCATGGCGCGCCGCATGACGCTTTCGGGTATGGAGGTCGAGGGCGTGTACGAGCTGATGGATTACCCTTCGGGGTTGAAGCGCAACATCGTCCAATGTCTGGAGGATTTCTCCATCCCGCTGCATCTGTCGTCGACGGTGACGCGCTTGGAGGGGGAGGCCCGCCTCGAGGCCGTTTGGGTCTCGCAGGTCGATCCGGCAACGAGGCGTCCCGTTCCCGGCACCGAGAAACGTGTGGCGTGCGACACGCTGCTGCTCTCGGTCGGGCTGCTTCCCGAAAACGAGGTGGCGCGTGGTGCGGGCGTGGCGCTTGATCCCGTGACGGGCGGTCCTGTGGTGGATGATCGTCTCGCCACGTCGGTCCCGGGCGTGTTCTCCTGCGGCAACGCCTTGCATGTTCACGATCTTGCCGATTACGCAGCGCAGGAAGGCGAGGTTGCCGGCGCGAGCGCCGCCGCATTCGCTCGTGCGCTTTTCGAGTCGTGCGGTTCGCCCTCGGGCGAGGGCGACGCTCGTGATTCCGGAAGCTTCATCTCCATCACGGCGGGCGAGGGGGTGCGCTACGTCGTGCCGCAGCGCACGGTTCTCGCCGAGCCTTCGGAGCGTTCTATCGCGCTCTCGTTCCGCGTGAGCCGCACCATCTCGCGCCCGAGGTTCATCGTTGAGGCCGTCGACGCCGACGGCGGGGTTCGCGAGGTATCGAGCAGGTCTGCCATGGTCGCGGTCCCCGCCGAAATGCGCCAGATGCGCGTTGATCGCACCGACATCGCCGATTGCCGCGCCTTGCGCGTCCGCGTCGAGGAGAGGGGGTAGGTCATGCCGATCGAGACGAAAGACATTACCTGCATCAGGTGTCCGCTCGGTTGCTCGCTGCGCGTCTCCGTTGCAATATCGGCCGCTGGTGCCGAGGTGGTCGGCGTCGAGGGCAATCAGTGCGCGCGCGGGTCGCGCTATGGCGCTGAGGAGGCCGTGCATCCCATGCGCACGGTGACGGCGTGCGTCTGCGTCCCCGGCGCGCTCGAGCCCGTCTCGGCGAAGACGGTCGCTCCGGTTGAAAAGAGCCGCGTGAGAGACGTTGCTCGCGCCATTTCCTCGCTCACGGTGAGCTTGCCCGTTCACGCGGGCGACGTGCTTTCCGAGGACGTCGCGGGAACGGGCGTCGCCGTGGTGGCGACCAAGGACGTGGGCTGCTAGGCCGCTTCCCCGCTTCGCTCTTGCGCTGTCTTCGGCGAGTGCGGACCGAAGGTCGTGCCGCCGCTGCACGACCTTCTTTCGTGCGGGCTTGAAACCTTGCCGTTCGGGCTTCGGGGAGGGGCTTTGCTGCCGGGGTGCAGGGAAATCCTTTCTCGCGGGATTGCCGGCACGCTATTCAATCGCGCCTGTGCACCGACTGAGCAAAAGATACTGGCCGTCGGAGACTTGAACGTAGTTCTGCCCCTCGAAGTTGTCGTTTTGCACGATGCGCGCTTCGGGATCCGAGCTGTTGTATATTGCGTAGTATCCCGTGCGCGAGCCCGAGGTGGTGAGTTTGTACGAGCCTGCAGGGATGTCGAAGCCCACCTTGTACGTGCCAGGTTCCTTGTCGATGGCGGCGTTTGGCTGAGCATCTTCGGCTGAGATGAAGGAGGCTCGCGATATCTCGAGGAGCTGACCCTCGGAGACGGTGACGTATGCCCTGCCGGTGAAGTTGTCGTTGTTGAGGATGTCGGATTTCGAGGCGTCGGGGTAGACGCAATAGTAGGCGCTTGTCGTCGAGCTGGTCGAGGTTATGCAATATTCGCCTGCTGGGATGTCCTTTCCGACTTTGTAGGTGCCGGTGCTGTACGTCTTGGGCTTTTCCTTCCAAGTGGCGTTGACGGTGAGATCGCTCTTCACGCTGCCGAACTCGGCATCCCACCCTGCGAAGTTGTAGCCCGACCTTGTGGGATCGTTCGGCGCTTTTGCCTCTTCGCCATCTTTCACTTTGGCGGTTGAGAGGGTCTTCCCGTTTCCGTCGGTGAAGGTGACCGTCCACGCTTTGCCGGTCTCTGCTATCAGGGTGGTGTCATACTCGATGCCCGTTGCGAGATACCTCCCTTCGGGGATCTTGGATATTTTGACGTTCTTGTCGTTGCAGCTCCACGAGAAGATGTCTTCGCCGTTTTCGGCTTTGGTTTCGTCGATCGAAACTTCGGCTCCCTCTCCGAAATCGTAGGCGGTGATGGTTGCCAGCTCGCTTCCTTCCGAGGTCTTCAGCTTCACCGTTTTAGCGGCGGCTGTGATTGAAAGGCTGTCGGCGACCGCCTCCATGGTTGAGATGTCTTTTCCGCTCGATCCCTCGGGCGCTAAAGCCATGACCGCGACTATGTTGCGATCGCCAACGATGGCCGACTTCATGAAGCCGGTGTAATCGCGCCCGCTGATTTTGATAGTTGCTCGTACCTTGAGCGCTTTGAATCCGTCTAGGTCCGAATGCTCCTCGTTTCTGACCACGGCGCCGGTCTCTTCGAAGAAGCTTTCGAGCTTCGCTTCGGCATTCTCCGGTTTGACCGCCTGACTCAGCTTATATGCCGAAAGGTAGACCAGTCCTCCCGCGTCGGGGTAGATGTAGGTTCCCCCGAGGGTCGATCCGTCGGAGGGCCCGTCTTTCACCTCCCACCCTTCGACGTAATCTATGCGCCCTCCGTACGCCTCGTTGCTCGCCGTCAGCCTTTCGGGTTGAGTGTTGAGCCATGAGAACAGGGCGATCATGAAGATAACGAAAGCCGCGAAGACGACGGCGCCTATCTCGATAGCCTTCTTATGCTGCACGGTTACGTCGCGCATCTTGCGTGCGAACCCGGGTTTGGCCGGTTCGTCCGGGGAGGGTGCTTGCGACGGGGTTTCGCTTCCTGCGGGATCGCCGGACCCGGGCCGAGGCGATGCCGGTTGCGCGACGTCGTCGGGAGCTGCATCGTGGAAATCCGGCGTCACGGGTTGCGTCGCTTTCTCGTCGATAGCGTCGCCGGAATTCGCGATACCGAGGTCGGACGGCGATGCGTCGATGTTTTCCCGTTCGGAATGCGCGATGTGCGCCGCATCTGTCAAGCTGCCTCCGCACCCCACGCAAAAGCGGTTCCGTGCGGCGTTGTCCGCGCCGCAAACAGGGCAGAGGACGTGTTCCCCGCCGCCGTCTAGATGGTTGTCTCCCATATATCCCCCTTCGATCGTGTTGGACTGCATTGCTCGCGTTCAGGGGGATTCTACAAATCGCTAGCATCCGAACGTGTACATCAACAGGGACACGGAGAGTATTCTGGTGATGAAAGCCCTTGCGCCCATCGTGCATGTTCTGCTATCATCCACATTCGCACCGACAAGGCGGTGGCGCTCTCCGTGCAGCGCAAGTACCTGGCGACCCCGCGTCGATATGTTCGCGAGGGTTGCGCGGATTCAGTACCGCAGGCCTGACAAGCAGGTCATTTTGAAGCCAAAGCATCTGGTTCATTCTTTTTGTGCGCAAATTTTCAAAAAACTCTTCCAAAACTGAATAATCTCTGATAGCATTTACCGTCGCTGTTTACTGACAACTCGCAAGAGGAGAGCACCCTTGGCTAAACAAGATGTTATCGAGCTCGAAGGCACCGTTCTCGAGGCGCTGCCTAACGCTATGTTCAAGGTCGAGCTTGAGAATGGGCACAGCATCCTGGCCCACATTTCCGGCAAGATGCGCATGCATTACATCAAGATCCTGCCTGGAGACAAGGTGACCGTCGAGCTGTCCGTTTACGACTTGAACCGCGGTCGCATCACCTATCGTTTCAAGTAGGTTCCTTCGATTCGCGCGTTGCTCGCACGCGCGCTGAGAACACCGAGCAAGCCGCGAAAGCGGTTGCATCGCTCTTTTGCCTCGATGCAGGTTCGAGCCGAGGGATCTGAGGCAGAGGAGGGAGGACGCATGTCCTCCGAGGCAATGTAGGAAAACACTCGTCTGCGGCTGGGCGTGAAGAATAGATAAGTTCCGCATAAACCGAAAGGAAATGATTATGAAGGTACGTCCTTCGGTCAAGAAAATGTGCGACAAGTGCAAGATCATCCGACGCCATGGCAAGGTGCTCGTCATTTGCGAGAATCCGCGCCATAAGCAGCGTCAGGGCTAGGAAGAAAGGAAACGTTAAACATGGCACGTCTTGTTGGTGTCGATCTTCCTCGCAATAAGCGCATTGAGATCGCCTTGACCTACATTTACGGCATCGGCCTGACCACCTCTAAGAAGGTTCTCGCCGAGACCGGCATCGACCCGGATAAGCGCACCGACGACCTCACCGAGGAGGATCTCGTCAAGCTGCGCGACTACATCCAGAACAACCTCAAGGTCGAGGGCGACCTGCACCGCGAGGTTTCCCAGAACGTTAAGCGCCTCATGGAAATCGGTTGCTACCGTGGTCTGCGTCATCGTCGCGGCCTGCCCGTTCGCGGCCAGCGCACGCACACGAACGCTCGTACCCGCAAGGGTCCGCGCAAGCAAATCGGCGGCAAGAAGAAGTAGTGAGGAAGCGTAATGGCTAAGAAAAACGTGCGTCAAACGCGCATCAAGCGTTCTGAGCGTAAGAACATCGCCGTGGGCGCTGCTCACATCAAGTCTACGTTCAACAACACCATCGTCAGCATCACCGATCCCCAGGGTAATGTGATCTCCTGGCAGTCCGCAGGCACCGTGGGCTTCAAGGGCTCCCGCAAGTCCACGCCGTTCGCGGCTCAGATGGCTGCGGAAGCTGCCGCTAAGACGGCAATGGAGCACGGCCTGCGCAAGGTCTCCGTGTTCGTCAAGGGCCCGGGTTCCGGCCGTGAGACGGCTATCCGCTCTCTGCAGGCTGCCGGTCTCGAGATTGCCAGCATTCAGGATTGCACCCCCATTCCGCACAACGGTTGCCGTCCGCGCAAGCGTCGTCGCGTGTAACTGAAAGGATCGAAACTATGGCTCGTTATACTGGAGCGGATTGCCGTCTGTGCCGCCGCGAGGGAGCGAAGCTCTTCCTGAAGGGCGATCGCTGCTACAGCGAGAAGTGCGCACTCGAGCGCCGCAACTACGCGCCGGGCGAGGCCGGCAAGAAGCGCATCAAGGAAAGCGAATACCGCCTTCAGCTGCGTGAGAAGCAGAAGACCAAGCGTATCTACGGCATCCTTGAGAAGCAGTTCCGTCATTACTACGATCTCGCCAACCGCCAGCAGGGCATCACCGGCGAGAACCTCCTGCGCATTCTCGAGAGCCGTCTCGACAACGTCGTGTACCGTCTTGGTTTCGCGAAGTCTCGCGCCGAGGCTCGTCAGCAGGTCCGTCACGGCCACATCCAGGTCAACGGCCGCCGCGTGGACATCCCGTCTTTCCGCGTGCGCCCCGGCGACCTTGTCTCCGTGGCTCCGAAGGCCAAGGACATGCTCGTGATCAAAAGCGCCCTCATCTCCAACGAGCGCGTTCAGGTTCCCGCATGGCTCGAGGTCGACATCGAGAAGTTGCAGGGCAGCGTGCTCGCTCTTCCGCAGCGTGATCAGATCGATTCCGATATTCGCGAACAGCTCATCGTCGAACTTTACTCGAAATAATCGCGGCATAGTAAGGAGGCTTTCAAAACATGACAGAGTTCATGAGGCCGACTGTTACAACGGAAGAAGTCAACGACACGGTAGCTCGTTACATCGTGGAGCCGCTCGAGAGAGGCTACGGCAACACGTTGGGCAACTCCATGCGCCGCGTGCTGCTGTCCTCCTTGGATGGTGCGAAGGCTACGGCCATCCAGATCGAGGGCGTGCAGCATGAGTTCACGACGGCCGAGGGTGTCATCGAGGACATCACCGACATCGTGCTTAACGTCAAGGGATTGGTTTTCAGCGCCCTCAGCGAGGACGTCGAGGAGGCGACCGCTCACGTGTCCGCCGAGGGTCCTTGCACCGTCACCGGTGCGGATCTCGAGGTTCCGACCGAGTTCACCCTCATCAACCCCGAGCATGTCATCGCAACGGTTGCCGACGGCGGCCAGCTTGACATGACCATTCGCATCGGAATCGGTCGCGGATACGTCTCGGCCGAGCGCAACAAACGCACCGAGGACCCGATCGGCGTCATCCACGTCGACTCGCTGTTCTCCCCCGTGCGCCGTTGCACGATGAACGTGACCGACACCCGCGTCGGTCAGCGCACTGATTACGACAAGCTGGTTCTCGAGGTTGAGACCGACGGCTCCGTCGCCCCTACCGAGGCGGTGTGCCGTGCGGCCAACATCATCAACCAGTACATGGGGGCGTTCTTGAGCCTTTCCGAGGTGTCTGAGGAGGAAGGGGAGGAGATCCCTTCGATTTTCGCACCTGAGGGTCAGGAGACCAACGCCGAGCTCGATAAGCAGATCGAGGATCTGGACCTTTCGGTTCGCTCCTACAACTGCCTGAAGCGCGCGGGCATCCACTCGGTGCGTCAGCTCGTCGAGTTCTCCGAGAACGACCTCTTAAACATCAGAAACTTTGGTGCGAAGTCCATTGAGGAAGTGAAGGACAAGCTCATTTCCATGGACCTCAACTTGAAGCTTTAGGAGACACGATAATGAGACACTACAAGAAGGGGCGCAAGCTTGGCACCGACTGGAGCCACACCAAGGCTATGAAGCGCAGCCTGGTCGCCTCCCTTTTCCTGAACGACCGCATTAAGACGGTCGAGTCGCGCGCCAAGGAGATCCGCGGCGATGTCGACAAGATCATCACGTGGGCGAAGCGCGGCGACCTGCACTCCCGTCGTCTCGCCATCGCTTACCTGAACGATAAAGAGCTTGTTCGCGAGATCTTCGAGAAGGTCGAGCAGGGCATGTTCAAGGATCGTCCGGGCGGCTACACCCGCATCATGAAGCTCGGCTTCCGCAAGGGCGACAACGCTCCCATGGTCATCATGGAGCTTGTCACCGAGCCGGTTGTCTTCAAGAAGAAGGGCGAGGCTGCCGAGGAGGCTCCTGCGAAGGCCAAGAAGGCTGCTCCGAAGAAGGTCGAGGCCGTTGAGGCCGAGGAAGCCAAGGAGGAGGCTGTCGAGGTCATCGAGGCCGACGCCAAGGAAGCCGTTGAGGCTGAGGCTGAGGCTGCGGAGACCGCCGAGGAGAAGAAGGCCGAGTACATGAGCCTGATTCTTTCGACTGTGACCGGCGTCTCGGCGGGATTGCAGAACACGGGGTAATCGATAGCCCTGTAGTCGTCCGGGTCCGTCAT
>ERZ827469.2062-NODE-2062-length-16167-cov-2.891509_pt1 | contig 16167 bp, 14 predicted proteins | sample MGYA00519917_ERZ827469 | MGnify/ENA primary metagenome ERZ827469 (study PRJEB31778, sample SAMEA3449314) | human gut metagenome | biome: human gut; feature: human-associated habitat; material: faeces | place: United Kingdom | collected 2010/2012 ... | reverse complement strand
ATAGCCGACAGAGGAGGAAGCGCACCGAGGGTGTAGCAGCCGATATCGCCCGTGACGATCGCGCGCAGACGCGAAAGCTCCTTGAACACGAGGCGATGCGGGCATCCGGCGCAAAGCGCAGGAGGGCGGGCGGGAAGATCCTCGCGCGGGGGAAGGTGAGAGGGCTCATCGCATCCGAACGCGGCGCGAACGATGCCGGGGCTCAGCTCACCATCGCGGGGAATCTCGTGCGGAGTCTCGGACAGGGCAATGCCAGCCGCCCGAACCGCATCAGAAAGATACGTGGACGCCTCCTCGACGACATAGACGTCATCCACGAAATCAGCGAGCTCGGCGAGCTTCGCAACGGGAAGAGGCCAGGTCATCCCCAGCTTCAGGACGCTGGCGTCAGGAAGGGCCTCGACGACGTGCTGATAGACCGCACCCGCGCAAATGACGCCGATCGCAGTCCCCTTAAGCTCGAGCCGGTTGAACGCGCACTCGTCGGCGAACGCGCGGAGGTCGGCGTCGCGCTTAAGCTGCACCTTGCGCCGAGGCTTGGCGAACGCGGGCATCATGACCCACTTCGCCGCGTTCGACTCGTAAGGCGCAGGTTCCGCCTCCCTGCGCTCCCCCGGCTCGACGAGGGTTTTGGTATGGGACACGCGCACCGTGGAGCGGATGAAAAACGGCACGTCGAAACGCTCGGAAAGATCGAACGCCTCGCGCGTGAATGACAAAGCCTCGGCGGAATCTGCGGGATCGAGCATGGGAATATGGGCGGCCTGCGCGTAATAGCGGGAATCCTGCTCGTTTTGAGACGAGTACATGCCGGGATCATCAGCCGCGAGAACGACCATGCCGCCGCCGACGCCGGTGTAGGCGACGGTGAACAGCGGGTCGGCGGCGACGTTGACGCCGACATGCTTCATGGTGGCGAGGACGCGCGCGCCGGCAGCCGAAGCCCCGATGCCCACCTCAACCGCGACCTTCTCGTTCACGCACCACTCTGCGTAAACGCCGTCTTTTCGCGCGAAGCACTCGAGCGTTTCGGTGGAGGGCGTTCCGGGATACGCGACGCCGATGGTCGCTCCCGCCTCCCACGCGCCCTGCGCGATCGCTTCGTTTCCTGACATCAACTCCATGTTTACCCCTCGTCCGCGTTTCACGTTCATCTGAAAGCGGAGGGCGCGAGCGCGCCCTCCGATACCTGCCTCGACCGAAATACGGTCATCGCCGCCTTTACGCCGCGCCCTCCTCGAACATGAGGCAGAACGCGCCGATTTGAATGAAATCGCCCGACTTGAGCGCCTTGGCCTGCACCACCTTGTTGTTCACCCACACGCCGTTGAACGAGTTCTCGTCGTGGACGACGAAGCAGCCGTCCTCGCGGCGAATCGTCGCATGCATGCGCGAGACCGTCATGTCGTTGAGGAAGATAGAGCACTGCGGGTTTCTCCCAACCGTCAGCTCATCGCCGGTCAACTCGTAGACAACCCCCGCCTGAGGCCCGCGCACGACGCGCAGCAGCGCGCGACGCGCCGCCTCGTCCTTGCTCGAAGGCACATGGTCGTCCAAGGACACGGGCTGAAACTTCTGAGTGGCCCCCAGGAGCTTGAAACCGCACTGAGGACAGACCGCGGCACCGTCGTCGACCGTCGCTTGGCAAACCGGGCATACTTCACTCATCAGCATCCTCCTTCAAATCTGAAAACATTGTAAAGCTACGACGCGTACGTGGATTGCTTATCGTAGATGAGCGGCGTCGAGTTGATTATCTTCGCTTCCGCGCAGGTCGGCTGTCCCGTGAACCCACGAACCAATCGGTCCCACCAGATGCCGATCCCCTCGAGAACCCCGGGCGCGGGAACGTCCTCACACGCGATGAGATCCGCAGAAGCCACCACCTCGTTGTTCTGATAGAAAACGGCGCGTCCCACGACATCTCCCGCCGCAATCGAACCCGCGATCTCGTCGAGGGAGATCTCCTGGCTGACGTTGCCGTTGAGGGCGAACACCTCCACGGACGCATCGGGATCCGCCAGCGTCACCTTGACCGTCTTATCGATCCACGAAGCAAGCGGCGCGTAAGCGATGACGGGAACCTCGCGCGTCTGCCCGCCGAGGTTCATCGACGTCGATTCCGCACTCGAAGCAAGGGGGTAGCTGACGAGATTGTCGTACGCCCAATCCCATAACGTCGTCGTGTCCTCGAAGCGCTTGACGTCGGATGTCGAGTGGAGGACGACGGAATAGAGGGTCTTGCCCTCCTTGCTCACCGCACCCGCAAAACACGAACCCGCCAGATCGGTGTAACCCGTCTTAACGCCGCAAGCTCCCTCGTACACCCTCAAGAGCGCATCGGTGCTCTCAAGATCGACGTTCGCGGTCGCTCCGTCACGAGTCACCTGAATGGTCGCCGCGTCGGTGGAGACGATGGAGCGAAACGACTCGTCGCTCATCGCATGAGCGACGATCTTCGCGACATCGGAGGCGCAGCTGTGCAGCTCATCAGCCCATTCCCCATCATCGAGCCCATGGGGGTTCGTGAAAAGCGAGTTCTCGCAGCCAAGCTCGCCCGCCTTCGCGTTCATAGCCGCGACGAAGGCCCGATACCCCGCATCGTCGGCGTCGAGATCCACGGTGCTGCCGTCAGCTGCGGTAATGGACGCGCCTTCCTGTTTGGCCTGCTGCACGAGCGTCGCGCCTACGCTCTCGGCGATGGCGTAGGCGGCGTCGTTACCCGAGGGAAGCATCAACGCCTTGAGCGCGGTCTCGAGCGACATCGAGTCACCCTCTTGAAGATGCGCGCTCGACTCGCCCACGGCCGCAGCCGCAGCAGACACCGTGACCACGACGTCGGCGGGAGCCTCGTCCATCGCGACCACGGCGGTCATGACCTTAGTCACCGACGCGATCTGAGCCGAAACGTCCGCGTTGCGCTCAAAGTAGACAAAGCCGTCGGAATCGACGAGCATCGCGAACTCGGCATCGATCGAAGGACACTTGATAGCGGCGACGCCGCGCTCCTCAACCGATTTGCCCGCGATGAGATCCGACTTGCGGACATCGGCGTACGCATCAGCCGGCGTGTGAAACGAGACGAGCGATGCTCCGAGAACAAGCGCAAGCGCGCACGTTGCGAAACGCGCGCGCTTGCCGGGTTTCATCTGAGCGTCGACGTTGACGCTAGCCCTCATAGATCTCCTCAGGTTCAACGATGTCGAAACCGCCTGCGATGAGCTTCGCCTCGGCATCGGGTCCCTCGATCTTCAAAACATCGATCGCGCGCTCGTCACCGACGCTGAAGCAGTATCCGTACTCGACGTTCATGTCGTTCTCGTCGCAGAACTCGAGAAGCGACGCCAATCCGCCGGGAACGTTAGGCACTCGCACGGCGATGACCGGCGTCACCGTCGCGCGGTAACCCGCCTCGGATAGACGCTCGCATGCCTTATCGGGGGTATCGCAGAAAATGCGCGCCACCCCGAAATCCTGCGTGTCGGCGAGGAAGAGCGCGTGCATGTTGATGCCCGCGTCGGCGATGGTCCTGCACGCCGAGGCGAGACGCCCCTTCTCGTTCTGGAGGAACACGGTGAGCTGTGAAATCATTAGTTCTTCCCTTCTCTCAGGTCGATCACGCGCTTGGCCTTGCCCTCGCTTCGCGCGATGGTCTTCGGCTCGACGATCTTGACGTCAACCGCGATCTGCAGGTTGCTCTTGAGCTCGGCGGAAAGGCGCTTTTTAAGCGACTCTATCTTGCGGATCTCGTCGATGGGGAAGTCGGACTGGGTTTCAACCTGAAGCTCGACGCGATCAAGCGGCCCGCGCGTGGTGAGGATGATCTGATAATGCGCGGCGATCTCCGGGAACTCGGTGATGACCTGCTCGATCTGCGAGGGGAAGACGTTCACGCCGCGAATGATGAGCATGTCGTCGGTGCGCCCGCGAAGCTTGTCGATGCGGCGATGGGTGCGCCCGCAGGAGCAGGGCTCCGAAATAATGCGCGTGATATCGCGGGTGCAGTAGCGAACGAGCGGGCAGCACTCGCGCGTGAGCGTGGTGATGACGAGCTCGCCCCACTCGCCTTCGGGCACGGACTCAAGCGTGACGGGATCGAGGATCTCGCAGTAGAAGTGATCCTCGGCGATGTGAAGACCGTCGCCCTCGGCGCACTGCATCGCAACACCCGGTCCCATGATCTCCGAAAGACCATACACATCGCAGTACGTGATGCCGAGCTTCTCGGCGATCTCCTTGCGCATGTTGTCCGACGCAGGCTCGGCACCGAAGATACCGCCCGAAATCTTGAAATCCTTCGCGGGGTCGTAGCCCATCTCAATCGCCGTATCGGCGATGAGCAGCGCATAGGAGGGCGTGCAGGCGAGGATGTCGGTCCCAAGGTCCTTCATCATCTGAACTTGACGCTTCGTGTTGCCCGAGGACGTGGGGATGACGGTGCAGCCGACCGCCTCGCCGCCTTGGTGCGCGCCAAGGCCGCCGGTGAAAAGACCATAGCCGTACGCCACTTGAATGGTCGAATCCGGCGAGCCGCCGACCATGTAGATACCGCGAGCGAAGCAGTCGCCCCAGTTCTTGAGATCGTTTTTCGTTGCGCCGACGACGGTCGCCTGGCCCGTCGTACCGGAGGAAGCGTGAATGCGCGCAACGTCGCGCTGCGAACGGGCGAACAAGCCGAACGGGTACGCATCGCGCATATCCTGCTTGACCACGAAGGGGAACTTGACCAGATCCTCAAGCGAGGTGAGATCAGCGGGCGTGACACCTGCCTCGGCAAAGCTTCGCTTGAAGAAATCGACGTTCTCGTATGCGTTGCGCAGAGAATCCCTCATGCGCTCGAGCTGCAGTGCGCGCAGCTTCTCGACAGGCATGGTTTCGATTTCTTGTTGGTAGTACACGGATACCTTCCTCACGATCGAATTGCCGCTTCCTACGCAGCGGCGGCGTCTTTGCCGTCAGCACCCGCATCCTCAGCATCAGGGCCCTTGATGATGACCTCGGTGACCGGCGAGTAGGTTGAGGCGAAGGCATCCTTTCGGATGACGGAGCCGTCCTTGGACTTGACGGTGCGCACGACGGTGATCTCCATGCCATCGGTCCCGGCCGTCTTCGTATAGCTCGTGCCGGGCGTGAGCGTGTCGTCGACGATGGTCTTCGTCGCATGCTTCTCCCCTTCGACCCAATCTCCCGTCTCGGACGAGACGATGAAGCCGGGATCGACGCCATACAGTGTAACGGTAATGCTCGAGTCGGTGTAGGTCGCGCGAAGCAAAACATCGGAAGCGGTATCGTTGCGCCAGACGAAATCGAGATCGGGGTACGACACGGCCGCATCGCGCCCAGCGGGATAGCTCGCAACGTATAGCGAATGGTTCGTCCTCGACGGAACCGCATAGCCCGCATCGTACACGGCGTTGAAGACGGTGGTGGCCACCTGGCAGATGCCGCCTCCCGCCTCCTCGACGTACTCATCGCCGGTTATCGCACCGGCGGGAAGAAACCCCGCGTCCTCATTGCAGTTGCCCGCGACGTCGTTGAACGACCAAAGACCTCCGTTAGCATCCGCAACGGAGTTGTTGATAAGGTCGGAAACGAGGTGAATGTTGTGCGTGCGGTTCTTCGTCGCAGACGAGCCGACGAACTGCGTGGTGTAGGAGGATATCTCCGAAACGATACCGTACGACAAGGCGGCGTCGAAATCGATCGGGCCCGATATCTGCTGCGTGGCAATGCCTATCGGATCGCTGACGATGGCTGCGTCAGCGGATCCCGAGGAACGGTAACCGCCGAACAGATTCTCGTCAAGGACGTCGAGCGCGACGCCGAGCTCGGGCACGGTCACCTCGCCCTGCGGCTCGACCGTCACGACATCGTCGGACACGCTGATGGACACCACGACCTCCGAGCCCCTCTCATGCGCGTTGACGCTTGACACGAGCGCGGGGGTCGCCGCCTCGTCATCGATGACCGGCGCGAGGATATGCCCGTCGCCGAGCTTCCTCACCTCGGTCGCGATCCAACCGCCGAGCTCTTTCCCGTCGACGGAGACGGTGCTCCCGTCATGAGTGAAAGACGCACCCGAGCGAAGAGCGGCGTTGATGACATCGCACGTCTTCTGCGCACCTGCAAAATCAACACGCACCGGCGCGTACTCGGCAACGGCGACAAACGATGCATCGGCAGGGTCGGCGGCCAGCAGGCAGGCAGAAAGGTTCTCCGAAAACGCGTCGCGATCAACCATGTTCCCGTCATGACCTTCGACGACGGAAGCCACGCCGTCGTCGATGCTCACGTCAAAGTCCACGCGAACGACCCCGATCGCCTGATCGACGTCGTGGGCGAGATTCTCGAGAAGCGTCTCGTCGAAAGCAAGCTCGACCGGAACGGTCTTACCCCCCAAAGCGGCTCCGATACGGTCGTAGACACCGGACAAGCCACGACCCACGGCGAACGCCTCGTCTGCAAGCCGCTCCGTCGGAAGCGACGCCCCCAACGTTGACGCATCGACCCGCCAAAGCTTTTTGCTCTTCTGAGCCTCTTCGAACGAGATTTGCTCGGCGATGGCGTCAGCTTGAGCAAGCTGAGCGTCCAAATCGACCGAAGCGGCGGTTTCCTCATCAGAGAACACGACCACGGTGCCGGACGCGATACGCTCCTGATAATGCGCATCGACCGCGTCAATCGCCTCATCGCGCGTCATCCCGGACACGTCAACCTCTCCGATGCTGACGCCCGCGCGCATAGTAGAGCCGTTGAGGACCGCGTCGACGCCGACGCCGACGCCCGCCACGAGCACAAAGGCCAGGCAGATGGAAAACGCGCGACTGCGCCGACATAAGCTCGCAACCGCTCGTGCAACAAAGGCGATAGCGCTCGCGATGCCGCGCAGCAAAGCCACGATGGCTGCGGCGATGAGACCTACGACGCGTTCGACCGCCGAAGCACCCGCATCGGGTGCAAACCCGCCCCCGGAAGCCGTCGAGCCTTTACCGGCACGACGCTGAGCCGAGGCGCTTCGAGGCCTCTCCGTGCTGCCCGCACCCGAGCGCACCCCCGAATCACGAGATGTCGAAGGCGCATCGCTGCGCCTCGCGCGCCGATTTCCGGAAGCAGGATCTTCCGTGCGGGAAGAGGAACCTCGCGCACGAGTCGCCCGCGACGCCGCACGCGAAGAAACCGGGGACGAGCCCTCACGAGAGCGAGCAGAGCGCGTCCGCATGTCACGACCACGCTCTTGCGCGTGCCGACTCGTCGATTCCCCGCGCACATCATCCTTGCGGGGACGATTACCTCTGATCTGCGTCAATGACAACCTCCGAAAGGCTCACTCGCCACGCACGCGCTTCAGCTCCTCGAGAGCTCGAACGCAATAATAGGCGGTCGTCGCCACCCCGAGGATGAGTCCGATGTAAAGAAACCAAATACCCCAGGACACAGGTTGATCCGTGAAACCCGGGAGCCATGCGATATCGCACCATCCGAGCCCGGCGACCAGCGGCCAATTCAAAAGCAAACCTGCGAAGCCGATGAAGAGAAGCGTCGTGGCAACTTTGCCGGGATAGATCACGGGAATGCGAATCTTGTATTTCGTAAGCAAGATACCCCCGCCGATCAACATGAGCAGATCGCGCGCAAGCACGACGAGGATAATCCAAAGAGGAATCCTCCCGACGAGGAAGACGCCGAGAACACCCGTGATCATGAGTATGCGATCAACCGCAGGATCGAGCAGCTGCCCGAGCTTGGACACCGTATGCGTCCGCCGCGCGACCTGACCATCGATGAAATCCGTCAAAGCGGCTGCGGCGAAAAGAGCAGTTGCCAAGACGTCATAGCCATGCAGAAGGAGCACTAAATACGCGGGCACCATGAGAAGCCTGATGAACGAGATGGCATTGGCGAGGGTGAACACCCTGTTGGTCACCTGTTCCTCATCGGAGCATGCCCCCGCATGGTTCGCGCTCATCATAAACCCGCCTTCAAATGGAACCGGACTCGCCTGCGGAGCCCGGGTTAGTCTCGATTTCTGGGTTATTCTACCGGCGAATCGCGCGTCGAGATAACAATCGTCACGCATTCGCCGGTTTCAACAGCGGAACTTCACAGCTGTTAACATATCGACGCGCTTCGCCGGGCATCACTTTTCGATAAGCCCGTGTTTATCAGGCTCCGAATAATCCCAATCGAGCGACGCCTTCTTCACCTCGGCGGGCTTGGGTTTTTTAGGATCGGGCACGTCGAACACGTTGCAGAACTGGGTTGTCGAGACCTTCGTGTAAGTCGGAAGCATATGCAGGCACGCTTTCGGGCAAGCGCGCACGCACGACCCGCATTGCACGCATCGGAACGGGTCGATGGCCCAGCGACGTATCGACTTATCGACCACGATGGCGCCGGTGGGGCAGGTCTTCTGGCACAAGCTGCACAGAATGCAATTATCGACCTCGTTGTGGATATGGCCCTTCAAGCCGGCGGGCGCCTGCTTGGTCTCAACGGGGTAAAGCGTCGTCTCCGGCTTTTTGAAGAGAGAGCCGAACGTCATCCCGCCCAATTTGAAGCTACCCACGAGTTCCTACCTTTCCGTGCAGCTGATGCAAGGATCAATGGTCAGCACGATCATGTTGACGTCGGCTAGATCGCACCCCGAAAGGGCGGCGGTCATGCCCGCGAGGTTTTGCGACGTAGGGGTGCGCATACGCATGCGATCGAGGTATTTGGTGCCGTTGCCGCGCGCGAAGTAATAGCATTCGCCGCGCGGCTGCTCGAGAACGTTCGACGCCTGCGCGCCCATTTCAGGAGACCCCTTGACGCTGACGGAGATATCGCCTGCGGGAATCTTCGCGGCAAGCTCCTCGATGATGTCGATAGACTGAAGAACCTCGAGGCAGCGCACCTTCACGCGAGCATAACAATCGCCCTGCCCGTCGAGTATAGGTTGGAAATCAGACAGATCCCCGTAAGCGCCGCGACCGAACATGCGCACGTCGTAGTTGACGTTGGAGGCGCGCGCAAACGGGCCGACCATGCTCAACTCGACAGCCTGCTCATGTGAAACGTAGCCGACCCCGACCGTCCGGTTTTTGATGGACGTATCCGCGAGCAACGTATTCATGATCTTGACGTACTCGGTCTTGATGCCCTCGAGAACGTTGACGATCTCGCGCATCGTGGCGTCATCGATATCGCGGACGACGCCGCCGACCTTCACCACCGAGAGGATGACGCGGCCGCCGGTGGTCTTCTCGAAGATATCGAGCACGCGCTCGCGCAAGCGCCAGCAGTGCATGAACATCGACTCGAAGCCGAAGGCGTCCGCCGCAAGCCCCAGCCAAAGCATATGCGAGTGAATTCGGGACAGCTCGTGCCAGATCACGCGAAGATACTCGGCACGCTTGGGAACCTCGACGCCCATGAGGGATTCGACCGTTTCGGCGTAGCCAAGCGAATGCCCCATGGCGCAGATGCCGCAGATACGCTCCGCAACGTATATGAACTGATTGTAATCCCGAGTCTCCACGAGCTTTTCCAAGCCGCGGTGAATGAACCCTATCTGCGGAATGCAGTCGATGACCTTCTCATCCTCGACGACGAGATCGAGGTGCAACGGCTCGGGCAGAACCGGATGCTGGGGTCCGAAGGGAATAACGGTTGCTTTGCCCATGTTAGCCTCTTTCCTTCTCCGCCGCCTTCTCGGCACGAGCCGCCTTCGCCTCCATGGCGGCGCGGACCTTCGCCGCTTTCTCAGGATCCATCGCGGCGAGCTTCGCCTCAAGCTCAGCCTCTTTCGCAGCTCGCTCCCGCTCGATTCGCGCGGCATCCTCTTCTGCGGCCTTCTTGGCCTTAGCGGCCATCGCGGCTTTCACACGCGCGACCTTCTCCGGATCCATGCCCGCGAGCTTCGACTCCAAAGCCTCGTCGGATCCCTCGAGAACGCGCCCGCTTTTCTTGACGGGCTTCGCCTCGGGATGTCCCGAGAGGTACTCGGCGTTAGCAGCACTCGCAAGCGCCGCCTTGGCCTCCTTGGCTGCCTTCGCCTCGGCTATCTTGCGCGCTTTCTCGCGTTTAGCTAGCTGCTCAGGTGAGATGATGGTCATCGGCTCCTTCACGGCGAGCTGGTAGAAGTTACCGCCGAAGTCGATGGCGATGTCGGATATATGCACGCCGAACAAATCATGGATCTCGTTTTCGAACACGAAAGCCTCGAGATACAGATCGGTGATCGAGGGAATCACGGCGTCACGGGGCACGTCACGCACGACTTTGTTGTCAAGCACGCCGTCTTTCATGAACGAATAAACCAGATCGACGCCTTTATCGGTGTTGACCGCAAGCGTCTGAACGTAGCGCCAACCATCGCGCTTGCGTTCGGCGGCGAAATCGTGGATGCGCTCGATGGACAACGGGGCGAAACCCTGCCTGAATTCAACCTTCACGCTTTAAGCTCCCTTCTTCGCAGCTTTGAGCTCAGCGGCCTTGCGATCGAGAACCGCGACGCCCTCGACGATGGCATCGATGATGGATTCCGGCCTCACGGCGCAACCAGGCGCGTACACGTCAACCGGAATGGCCTTGTCGACGCCGCCGATGACGTTGTAGCAATCGTGGAAGATGCCGCCCGAGCAGGCGCAGATGCCGCACGCGACAACGACCTTCGGCTCGACCATCTGGTCGTAAATCTCTTGGATGACCTTGATGTTCTGCTCGTTGACCGAACCGGTGACCAGGAAGATGTCCGCATGCTTGGGATTGCCGGTGTTGACGACTCCGAAGCGCTCGCCGTCAAAGCCGGGGCACAACGTGGCGAGAACCTCGATATCGCATCCATTGCAGCTTGAAGCATCGTAATGGATGACCCAGGGGGATTTAGATGCATAACCCATACAGCCTCCTAAATAAAGGCGAGAACGGCGATGTTGACGCCGCCCGCGACCAGCGCGACAGCCCAAGCCGATTTCAGCATGAACTGCCACTTCACGCGAGCGAAGTTGTTGTCGATCCAGATCTCGAGGAAATAGACGACGACGGCGACGAGGGCGGCGAGAATGATGGAGAGCGGATTTCCCCATACGAAGAAGATGCCGATCCACCCGAGGAACAGCACGGTCTCGCACCAATGCATGACCTCGACCATCGCGAGAGTCGGCCCGCTCATCTCGGTGGTCATGCCGCGAACGAGCTCCTGATGAGCGTGATGCGACATCGAAAGATCGAACGGCGACTTGCGCAGCTTGATCGTGAGAACGAAAAGAAGGCCGAGGAACGCAAGCCAAATGGTCGCGATGGCGGGCACCTGCGCGCCGAGCACGGCCGAGATGTCGAACGAGCCGACCGCCATGAAAAACGCGACGGCGAACAGAAGAACCATGGGCTCGTACGCCATGACCTGGATCGTCTCGCGCGCCGCGCCGATCTCCGCGTAGGGAGAACGGGATGAGTAAGCCGCGACGATGAAGAACAGACTCGAAAGCGTGATGACGAAAACGCACAGCAAAAGGTTACCGCCGCTGAAGAAGATCCCACCCGCGAGAATCGCGAAGAACAACGCGCAAGCGACGTAGACGAACTCGCTTGAGTTGACGGAAACGCGTTCTTTCCCGAGAAGCTTGCGAACGTCATAGTAAGGCTGGAGAAGCGGGGGGCCCACGCGCCCTTGCATACGCGCGGAGATGATACGATCGAGACCCGCGAGGAGACATCCCAACGCAGGACCGACGACGGCGAACACGATGGTTCCGATCAGCGTGAACAGCAAAGTCATCATCAAACCACTCCCCTGCTAGAAAACCATCGGCGTGCCGACGATCGCGAAGGCGAGCGCCGCAGCCATGATGATGATGTTGAACCAGACGCCGACAGGCGCCACGCGCTTCTCTCCGAAGATATCGGTCATATACCAGTTACGAACCGTCGCCTCGGAAGATCCCGACATGGCATTCTGGAACATGCGGTTTTCGTTGTCGCGACCGACGCCGGCGAGATACACGCCGACCTTACGACCACGCTGCTTGTTGAGACCGGCGAGCAGAACCGCGACCACGATGACGACACAAATACTGCCAATCCAGAGGTTATCGGAGGAGATCCCCTGGCCGACGGTGCCGAACACCGACATGATGTAAGGTTCGACGAGGAAAGCGGAAACGACCGGTATGAGCACGCAGCATGCGACGAGAAGCACGGCCATCACCGTAAGGGCGAACCATTCGCTTCGGTGAACGCTCATCTCCACATTCTCCTGAGCGCTCGCGATACCGGCAAGCTTCCCGAGCCATTTTGCCCAAAACATGAAGGTAGCAGCTGAACCGAACGCCAAGATGATGAGCAGAGCCACCTGGTTGGTGTCGACGAACGAGACGAGCGTCGCCCACTTCGCGACGAGCATACCGAACGGCGCAATGAACATGCACATGATGCCGAGCATCATCAGGCGCGCAAGACGCGGCATGCGCTCGAAAAGAAGATCCATGTCCTCGATGTCGCGGCTTCCGATATGATGCTCGGCGGTTCCCACACACAGGAACAGAAGCGACTTCGCAACGGCATGGAACAGAACGAGGAAAACCGCCGCCCATACCGCCTCCGGCGTTCCGACCCCCGCGCACGCGGTGATAAGACCGAGGTTCGCGATGGTGGAGTACGCCAGGACGCGCTTGGCGTTGCTCTGGGAGATCGCCATGAACGAGCACAGAAGGAACGTGATGCCGCCGACGAGCATGACCATGATGGAGGGAGGTGCGCACACCAGCATGATCGGCGAGAGCTTGACGAGCAGGAACACGCCCGCCTTCACCATAGTCGAAGAATGCAGAAGCGCCGAGGTGGGCGTCGGCGCAACCATCGCCCCGAGAAGCCACGTGTGGAAGGGCATCTGCGCGGCCTTGGTGATGCCAGCGAACGCGAGGAGCGTGACCGCGAGCATGACCAAATCTGGACGGTTGACGCCGATGTAGAGGAACTCGTAGAACGACAACGTACCGAGCTGGGACGCGCTCAGCAGCAACGCGACGACGAACGCGATGCCGCCGAGGAGGTTCATGACGATCTGACGAAACGCGTTGCGGATGGCCTCGTCGGTTTTAGTGTAGCCGATGAGCAAAAACGAGCAGACCGTGGTAACTTCCCACCCCGTGAACATCCACACCATGTTGTTGGAGAACACGATGACGTACATGGCGGAGAGGAACACGAACATGATGGCGAAGAACGTCGGCCGGCGATCCTTCGAACCCGAAGGCTCATGAGCCTGGAAATCCTTCATGTATCCGAGTGCGTACACGCATATGCCCGTGCCGACGACGCCGATGATGAGCGCCATGAGCAACGAAAGGGAGTCGAGGTACAGCCCGTAGATCACCTCGACCTGGGGCGCGAACACGAACTCGAACACGAGGGCGAGCAGAATCTGAACGACGGCGAGCACCGCCGCGGCAACGTTGCGATACTTGAAAGCGAAGGCGAGGATGATCGCGGCGATCACGCAGCTCACGCCCAGGCAGATCAGATCGATTGCATGAGACTGAAACGGTATGAGCGTCATCGGAGCCCCGAGGTTCAGCAAGGCGACGGCGATCGATGCAAGCGCGATCACACCCGCTCCCGCGTAGACGATCACGTTCCGAGCTGCATCTTGCCGCACCACGAAAAGCAATGCGGCAACTATCAGCGGAAACACGATGAGGAAAACGATCATCTCCATCACTGCCCACCTTCACTCGATCGGCGGCGGATAATCGCCGCGCCATTGAATCAAAGGCGCGGGAACCCGATTCCACGCACCTTGAACATCAACTCTAGCAAAACGAGATTCACCGACCCCATCTATTAACGTTCATCGCGAGAATATTCGGCAAATGGGTTCCGACCATCCCGTCCGCCCTTCGTTTCCGACCGTCCGCATCTGAGAACCGCCTCGAACAACCAGAGCGCCCCAACCTCGCACGACCACGTTGCGGAAGGCGCCTTCTGCAACGCACGCTAAGCGAGGGAAACGCGCGCTGCCGCAAAGACATCAGCCTCGCGATGGCGATTGCAGAACATCCATCACGTCGGATACGAACCGTTCGATATGCTCTGCCGGCCTCGACGCGTAAACCAAACCGTAAGGAATACTCGGGGCGTTTTCGAGCGAGGCAAGCCTCATCTCGGGAACTAAATCAGCCCACGATGCCGGCATGACCAGCGCGCGCTTGTTCACCTCGCAGTCGACGAACACATCGATTCCGTAAAAAGAAACGCTCTTCACGGCGATCTCGTTGTTGACTTCGAGCAGCTTTCTCAACCGGTCGAACGATTGAGAAACGCCTCGTCTGAGCATGACGACCTCTCCGCCCGCAAGATCATCGATCGAGAGAGCGTCTCCCCTTGCAAATCCAGAAGGCAAGGCCAACACGAGCGGCACGTCGAGCAATTTCAAAAACGAGCATCTTCCTCGGTAGTATTCCGAAAGGTAGAGGCCTTCTATGATGTCGCACGATCGTCCAAGCTCGGAGAGAAACGCGCTGCCTCGTTCGTGCAGGGAGCCGAGCGAGACCACTTCGATGCTCGCCTCCCTGCCCGAAGCCTCCAGCCGATCGCAAAGCGAGGGAAGATATCGGCACCGCGTGAGCAACGACGTGCCGACGCGAACACGCACGTCGCCGCTCGCGATCAACCGTGCGCGCTCGACCGCCAAGTCGGCATGCCTCATGATCTCGACCGCATCCTGGTAAAGAGACGACCCCGCCTCGGTGAGCGACACCCCTCGACGAGACCTCGTCAACAGCTGCACGCCAAGCCGTTCCTCGAGAAGGTTCACCTGTTGAATCAACGACACGGGGGTGATGTAGAGATCACGCGCCGCCTTGTTGAAGCTTCCCGCATCAACGACACGCACGAACGAATCAAGCTGACGGTTGTACACGAATCCCCCTATCGAAATAAGTCGTGCAAGGTTTAAACCAAACACATGCATTAAATCTTATCGGTTCCCTTGGCATCGACGCGTGATTAACATGGCAGCTGGCAAAACGAAGGAGGCGCAATGCTAACCGATACCCAAATCGATGCATACTTCAAGCGAATCGGGTTCGAAGGTCGCGTGACCAATTCAAAACACACGCTTGACGAGCTTGTTCTCGCGCATCAATGCACCATCCCGTTTGAAACCGTCACGCTCCACAGGCGAGGCGGAGGTCCTAGGCTCGAAACAGAACTCATCTTCGAGAAGGTCGTCGAACATGAGCTCGGGGGTTATTGCTTCGAGCTCAACAAATTGTTCGAGGAACTGCTCGCATCGCTTGGTTTCGAAGTCCGGCCCGCGCTGAGTCGAGCCGTGAGAGGCCGCGGGGGCCGCATGCCCATCAATCATCGAGGCATCATCGCCTACGCCGACGAAGGCGCCTGCTCGGTCGACGTCGGCTTCGGAGGACCTATGCCCGCCGGAGCCTTGCTTTTAAGCCACGGCCTTGAGCAGGAGATATTCGGGGAAACGTACACCCCGCGCGAGACCGAGAACTCATGGTGGAAGATCGAACGCCTCACGCAGGCCGCAGGCGATAATTACGACGATGACAAACCCGTTCGCCGGCAAGTAGAGCTCGAGCTGTGCACGGCGGCGGTCGAGGACATCGACTTCAGCGCGCTCAACTTGTATTTCTCTCAGCCGGGAACCCTTTTTCATGATCATGAGATCGTGAATCTGCGCACGCGCAGCGGATACGTCGGGTTCAAAGACGGCGTCCTCACCGTGAGGGAGGGCGGCCGAAAAACCGTGACCGAGATCGACGACCCGCAAAAGGTGAACGAAACGCTAGCGCGATGCTTCGGATTGCGAGACGTCGACGAAGCCGTTCGCGAAGGTTTTTAACCTGCGCAAAGAGCACAGCGCGCTTTAAAACGACGAGGGGGACGGCACGCGCCGTCCCCCTCGTCGTTAAATAGCTTTAGAGCGCGAATCGCCCTAAAGCGCAGCCTCGCGGATCACCTTGAGGAACTCCTCACGATCCCAAGCACCCTGATCGCCCTGAGAACGCTCGCGCACCGAGACCTTGCCCTCTTCGATCTCCTTATCGCCCATGACCACCATGTAGGGGATCTTCTGGCTCTGGGCCTTCGCGATCTTCACTTTCATGGGCTCGTTCTGATCCATGACCTCCACGCGGCCGCCGACGCTCTTCAGCTCGCCGGCAA
>ERZ827469.2059-NODE-2059-length-16179-cov-3.002543_pt1 | contig 16179 bp, 8 predicted proteins | sample MGYA00519917_ERZ827469 | MGnify/ENA primary metagenome ERZ827469 (study PRJEB31778, sample SAMEA3449314) | human gut metagenome | biome: human gut; feature: human-associated habitat; material: faeces | place: United Kingdom | collected 2010/2012 ... | reverse complement strand
GGACACAGATTGGTGGGTCCTGGGCTACAACATTTGAAGCCAACGCCTTGGACGACAACAAATTTCCTACAGGCAGTACACGGATGTATACCGGTTTTCCTCTAACTGATGGCGACAAGCTTGAAGTCAATTCCGAGTGGTATGGTCAGACCGTCTATTTCCGCCCCCATAATGACAGTAATGACTGGAATCTGACTGGCACTGCGGTTAGTGTTCCCGCTTACACAGCTGTCCTCCGCAACAATGGCAGCTACGGCACAGGTGCATCCGGCACAAAGTACAAGGATGCTGTTGTTTTCTTGAATCCCTGGGTTTCTGATGCAGGACGTATGTATGCAAACTTTATCAACTATGCAACTGATAACGGTTGGTTGCAGAATGATAATGGTAGCCACATGAGTCAGCATATCACGGTTTTGTCTGTTAAAGCTGAGCAGTTTAACCAGGACCCTGACCGTTATATGATGGACGCCGAAGGCAATTATCGAATTGACTCTATCGGCTGGGGTGTCTGCGTCAATCAAGAGCCGGACCTTTCCGGTAAAGCCTATTATGCTATCAAGGCATTCCTGAGCCAGGGCTACGGTATGTGTATCGGCCACGATACAATGTATGCCTATGCTGGTTCCTGGTATGATGCCCATGAAGCTGGTTATACTGACCCTGGCTCTCGTGATTACTACGAAGGCGGCCGGTATGGTCCCGATAAGAACGATACGTCTACTCGTTATTACGTACTGAACAGTGTGCCAAACATTGATAATGGCCACTGGAACATGAACGCTTTGATGGGCGCGAACGGTGGTAACATTGATTCCGGTACGGTTCTTCCGACTGATGCTATCTCGATGATTCTGTCCACCGGTGGCTCTCATAGTTCTTACGGCAAGGCTGGTATTATGTACGGTTCTGACCAGCTGAGTGTGAAACTGAAGCCTTACTCCAATTCTCAGGCTCAGAGTACTGTCAAATACCGTAATCCCACCAACTTTCCATATGATGTTCCTACAGGTCGAACCATTGCAGCTTCTAAAACGCACTCTAACTCTCAGGTTGCTTTCGGCCCTATCTGGGTTGAATACGCTGGCGGTAACGTGACTGGTGCTGAGTTCGGTTACAATCCGGACCCGACAACCAAAACAATTACCGATGAAGAGACTGGTCAGTCCTGGTTCGGCACAAGTAACTTCTATTTGTCTGGTACTGGCAACTTCCTGATGAACCAGATTGGTCACTTACCGACAAACCAAGCAACTGACGGCGAAGCTTCTCTGTTCTCCAACACTGTTATGTACATCTCTCAGCGTAAACAGTGCGAAATTTGTGCAGCACAGCAGAATGGCCAGGAAGATGTTCATTTCGTGATTCGTGTTTCCTCTGTCAACGCACAGCAGGTTCTGTCCGCTTTGCAGAATGGCGGTACTTTCTGGTATCCGCTGAATGGCTGCTATCAGCTGACGGATGACCTGACTCTGCCGAAAGGCTGGAAGCCCATCAAGAACTTCTCCGGCCACTGGAACGCAGATGTCTATAAGGTGAAGCTCGCAAGCAACAATCAGCCTGTGTTCGATAACACAAGCGTGACTGCAAACGGTATGTATACCAGCGGCAAGAACAACGGCTGGAACCTTGGTTCTGATATGACCAAAGGTACGCTGCCGATTCTGAAGCTGGACAATCAGCCGGATGTACGCATCACTGGTGTTGCCCGTATTGTTGGTGACCTGAATGCATTGTTCCCGACCTCTTATGGCGTGACCGATTATACCGGTTACAAGGTTGTTGTTCATGGCTCTGATGGCGTTGACTATAACTGTGTTGTAAACAGTGATAGCAAGTACGTCATCTCGAACCTGCCGACCACCGGTATGATGCGTGCCGATGTCATCGATAAGAGCGGCAACAAGGTCACTCAGTTTGGTATGATTACGGTCGATGTTCCGAATCATTTCTGGAACGACACTGAGACCCATCCTCTGCAGCTGATGACCCCAACCGCTGACCCAATTGATGACTATAAGGACTGGGAAGGTCCGGTCAACAAGACGGTTGACAGTAAGCTGTATTACAATGAACAGCTGAAAGCCTCCGATGTTACCTGGTATTACCGCATTATCTCCGTTGACAACCAGGTTGGCGATTGGGTGAAAATCGGTAATCCTGGCACTTCCTTCGATACCTCTGACGGCACTGTGAGCGGCAAGATTAACAGCCTGACGTTCACTGCAGCAACGGACAGCGACTTGCCTTATACGACAAGCTCTGTAAGTTACTCCAAGTTGGATTACACCACGAACCGTATTCAGTTCAAGTGTGAATACACTCTGAGCGGCGCAGTATATTCCAGCATGGACAAGGCTAAGGATGGCCGTAACGGTTATGTTGACGTTGAAGTTCGCCCAATGTACATCGAGCAGGCTTTTGACCGCCGCATCTCCGTTGGTGGCAGCACTTCCTTCTCCTTCGATGCGTTCTACTGGAAGGGTGTTGAGGATGGCCTGACCTACGAGGTCCAGTACCGTGATGCAAGCGGTAACTGGGTTGCCGTTGGCAGCGATTCTACTCTGTTCCCGTCCTCTAAGTACAAAATCAGTTATGTAACCAAGACTGATGATAATGATGCTTTGGGCGGCGGTGTCTGGTATCCGTCCGATTTCTGGGTTCCTGATTCCTTCACTGGCAGCGATGCGAAGATGAATGCAGGTAAATCTACATTCAATAAGCACACCACCGTCACACTGGAACTCTCCAACGCAGCGATGGATTGGGATGGCACGGATTTCCGCTGTGTCTTCACCTATAAGTCTACCGGGCATACCATGAGCACCGATACTACCACGGCAAACGATATTGCACAGGCTCGTACCGGTCACCTTATCATCTATGCACCGCCCATTGAGATGACGCCATTGAAGGCTCAGTCTCTGCTGCTGAATAACTACGATTCCAGCAACGGCAACCTTGCATGGACAACCCCGGCTTCCAACCCGAATAATGGCCGTAGCCCGAAGGAAATTCCTTTGGATGCTATCAATCCTGATAAACTGGGCCAGGGTGGTAAAGCCTATGGCGCAGCAGGTGATAACAAGGCCATTTATACTACAAAGATTACCTATTACGGTAATAAAGACAGTGCTCCCACCATTAAGTGGTTGTACAGTGATGTGGCAGGCGGCGGCAGCCTCTCTCAGTTCAAGGATGTCGGTGATGCCGTCACATTGAAGTACAGCGATGTTGGCAAGAAGATTGGCAACATCAGCAAGCTGAACAGCCGAGTGGCTGAACTTGAAAAGAGTTTTATGTCCAGCGGCAAAGCGTTCAATAAGTTCAGCGGCTACATTAAGCTGGAAGCAATGTATCCGACTGAATCCAAGGACCTGAACAACAGTTCTTATGCGGAATGGAACGCTATCGTGTCTCTGTACATTGATAACGCTACCAACCCGATGGATTACGGTAACACGCACTTCTATTTCCGTTGCCAGGCTGAAGCTCAGTACATGCAGAACTGGGATAGCGCCGATATGAAGCCCTATACCACTGCTGCAACTGATGCCTACAACTTTAATCGTGACGTGAACTCCAGCAATCCGGAAGACCATCTGTATAAGGATATCAGCCAGTCCTCTTACGGCGCTGAACTGGTTCTGGATTACAACATTTCCATTAAGGCCAATGTTCCGAACAAAGCTACGAAGAAGCGTAATACTATTACGACTGCAAATGGCAGCGCAAAGGACATTTCGACCCTGCGGAATGAAATTTCCGAAATCAACACAGCTCTGAATAACGGCGGTGCGGTTTACAACTACAAAGACCTGGCAATTATCGCTCCGAATGGTCTGCGTTACATGGAAACCTACTTCATCGCGGGGAATGGCGTAAATAACCGTTCCGGCATCGATTCCCGCGATACCGTGGTTTTCGATAACAAGATTCGCAACTCTGACGGTAAGTGCTTTACGGACCTCTTCGAAAAGGTGACGGATGATGAATTCGTCAACAAGCGTCAAGGCTTCGCTTACCGTTCTAAGAGCGGCAACACGATTCCGAAGGAAACTTGGGAATGGTTCTGGCGTAATGCTATCTACTACATCTGCTATGATGCTCCGACCACAAAGGCCAACATGGACCAGGTGTATTTCTACATTGATGAACAGAACAGCGGTGCATCCTCTTCTCAGGTCTACTCCGAACCCAACAGCACTTCGAAACCCTATTCTATGTACACTGCTCCGTATACCGGTGAGTATATCATCACTCTGAACGGTGCAGGCGGCGGCGTTGATAACCAGTTTGGTCTGTCTCCCGAACGCACTTCGCTTGGCGGCAAGACCACGATTCGCGTCAAGGCGGAAAAGGGCGCGACGCTCTATTTCGTCAACGGCGGTGCTGGTTCTCATGACCCGACACACTACGTCAACGGTGCATCGAGCCCCGATGCTAACGCAAAAGTTGTGGTCCAGGGCGGCTACAACGGCGGTGGTAACGGCGGTATCATGATGCAGGAGCGCTACGCTCACTGGAGCTTGAAGGGCGCTTCTGGCGGCGGTGCTACTACCGTGGCTGTCGGCATCATCGGCACAGGTCGTTTGGCTGAGTACGGCGACGAAAACACGGCCAAGAAGTATGTTCTGGCTGTTGCAGGCGGTGGCGGTGCAAACCAGCACGGTGCTTGTGATGCTACAGGTGGCTCCGACAATAACGGCGTCTTGCATGTCTGGGGCGACCAGCTTGGCGGCGGTGGTCCGTTTGGCCAAGGTATGTCTGGCGGCGACTTCTCTATGTTCCTCGGTGGTATTACCGATGGTTCTTCTGAGGTTGGTGTTGAAGGCCCTGGCGGTGGCGGCGGCGGCTGGTACGGCGGCTACGCTAACGAGTCCTCTAAGCTCGCCAATGCAGATGGCTGGGGCAGCTGTAAGCGCGACGGCAATGGCGGTTTGAGCTGGGCTGCAGGCGTTGGTACTACTCTAACTGATGCAGGCGGACACAAGGTTCAGGTCTTGGAAGTCAACATCAGCAATGATGGCGGCGGTTCCGGTTCTGAACAGGCTGGTAATTCCAGCATTGAGCTGGTCAAATCCTCTGTTTCTCGTTTCTCTCGTAACGGCAAGAATGCTTTCGATACCGCATACGAAGATACCGACCCCGATTCCGGTATTGAGGAACAGCATGTAACCATTACTATCACTGCAGCCAATAAGCTGTATGATGGCAACCCCGATGAAGCTTCCATCAGCGTTTCCGGCAACCTGTCTTCTACCGATATGGACAATATCGTGAAGAACACCACTATCGTCTATGCTAACCGTAAAGGTACATTGACGAAGGCTCCAAGCGATGCGTCTACGGACAAGAACCAGTATCCGCGCTCCGATTGCGGTTCCTATACCGCAACAGCAAAATGTACGGTGTCGGGTTACATCATCACATATCGCTACGAGAACACGAACCCCGGTCATACTTATGACGGCAGCAGTCCGAGCGGTATTGGTGATACCGTCAAGTTCGATATCTATCCTCGCGGATTGACGATTATCGGTACTGGCGATAAACCCTACGACCGCACCAGCAAGGCAACTCTGGAAAATGTTCATATTGCTTCTGGCGGTTTGATTGCGAAGGACGAGAACACTGTGAAGCTGAGCACCACTACGGTGACTGGTAACTACACGGTTGATGGCAAGAATGTCAGCGATGCTGGCGGTCCCTATGTCGTCATCCGAACCAGTGAACTCTCTCTCGTTGGCAACAGCGCAGGCAACTACTACATTGAGAAGGAAGACTTGTCTGGCTCTATCACTCCTCTGGATTTGTACGTTCACAGTATTTACCTGGAAGACCCGACCTATCCTCGCAACGTCAAACACTATGACGGCACGACCAAAGCCACCATTAAGGATATCCTGATTGATGGCGTGCTTGAAGGTGATGACGTTAAGATTAAGGAAGAAACCCTTCCCGGCAACTATAAGACCAAGGATGCTGGCCAGAAGCTGAATGCAGATGGCACGGTAAGCTCCAACTGGCCTTATGAGTTGGACGAGAATCCGATTACGGCAGATGCTCATCCGACACTGACTGGTAAGGATGCCAAGAACTACCGTATCACAAAGGAGAAGTATTCCGGCGCTATCGCACGCGCCAACCTGACCGCACAGGTTGCAAGTTGGCGTGGACTGTATGGTGACGGCGTAGGGGAAAAGCCCTGGCACGATAAGAAGGCTTATGGTTACGGCACTGCGGCTTCTGCAGGCTGCTGGCTGGAAATCGATGGTCTGGTGCAGGGTGATACCTTGACTTTGGACCAGAGCTACAAGAAGTCTTATTTCAAGACTCTGGTAAATGGTCACGAAGACCTGGTCCCTGACGAATCGACTCCTGTTGGCACTTATCCGTTGACTTATGTCGGCTTGACTGAAGCTAATTACCCCGTTCTGAAGAACTACATTGTCATGGTTCTGAATGGCCGCTTTGTCGTTGACCCGCGTCGGCTGCATGTGACGGTTCTTGACAGCGATAAGATTATCTACAACGAGAACCCGAACTTCCATGTGAACATTCAGATGGAAGATGATGATGCAAATCTGATTGATGTCGTGAGCGACGTTGACGCTACTCCGATTCTGGATGCAAAGCTCAAGGCGAAAGATACAGTCAGCAGCGTCTTGTACGTTGCGGGCGGTAATCCCTCCAACCTGACTCAAGAATTTGTGGATGCCTACGATTATCGTAAGCAGGAAAATGTCAAGGAAAGCAAGACCAATATCCCGTTTGTGACCGATTCCACCATCAGCTCCCTGCCTCTGTACGCAGATGGTACGAGCACCGATGATGATTTTGAGTGGAACTACGAGGATAAGACCTGCGATTTCTGCCATTACAACCACAAGCTCCTGGCTCCGTATCTGGTAACTATCAACACCGACACCAAGAGTGGTCCTGCATTGGATGTTCATACGGTCGTTAACCCGAATGGTGAAACGGTCCGCAACTACGAGCTGATTATCCATGATGGCGGCCTGTATGTGCATCCGGCTCTGCTGAAGGCTACGGTTCCTCTGTACGTCTGTATGTATGGCAACACCACAAGTGGTGAGGTCAAAGAGCCTACCAACTACCGCATCACGAACTACTCTACTGTGGCTATCCAAATCAAGAATATCAAGGCCAATGGTCCTTGGCTGATGCGTGATATGCCTGGCATGGAGTACTACCCTGACGGCGAGTATGGCAACTCGGTATACGACATGACAAAGAACCGTCTGCGCCGTGGCGAGCTGTACATGCGTCTGCGCGATACCGTCCTGACTCAGGGTGATAACGCAATTGACCATAGCGATACGGCTTGGGTCATTCCGAAAGCTACCGGCGATTTCATCAACAACAACATCACTGGCCGCGCAATGCAGGTGCCTATGGCAGTCTACATTGCAACCGGTAATGTGAATGAATCCGGTGTCTGCACTCCGGTCACGAAAGTGACCTACACGATTGCTCCGTACGGTGGCGTGATGCCGAACGATGCGGACTTCGAGAAAGTGCAGTCCCAGCCGTGGCTCAAAGACGCAAAATGACCTTCCCAGTGTGACCTGATGGTCGCTTCTGTACAACATTTGAGGGCAGTCGAGAAATCGGCTGCCCTCTCTTTTTGTTTGTGCTAAATAAAAAAGAAAAGGACAGTGTGAAAATCACTGCCCTTTTTTGTTAAATATATGTTATGGTATTGGAAGTGCTCCGTATTCCTTTGGCATATCAACTGTTTCCCAGACAACTTTTTTGGCTGAATATACTATTTCAGTATATTGACTTTCTTCGCGGTACTTTCTATATGTAACAAGTATTCTACTTGTGCTACCTTTTATCATCTTTCTTATGTCGCCTTCCAACACGGTATTGGGGACATAGCGTCCTTGCCCACCGTTTCGAACAAAACCGACGCAAGCACTAATTGACCCGGCGAGTTTGTCAGTATATAATTTGGGATGGGTCATGTCATAGTCTCCAACCATCTTTGCCGAGAGATGTTTTTGAACTAAATCTGGTAAAACACGTAATTTCATTTCTGTTGTACCGTCTGCCGCAAATTCAAAATCCGTTTCAGACAAACGCTTGTCACAACACATACTGAGAAAATTGTTTGCTCCGATTTCTTTATTGCTTAATTTGAATCCAGTCATATGCAGAAAGTTGCTGCTATCGAATGTTACCTCTAAACCGCGTACAACTTTATGCTTGTCTGCCGTAACAAATAAGAGACTTCTTCCGGCCAAGTTCTCTTTGTAAGAGATTGCACAAGAGAAAACAATGTTTAGTGCATCTTTTTTTGTCATTATGAGTTTCCTGCAACTTTCTGCGTTTTACCAAAAATAAAAGGACACCTACAACACCGTAGTGCTGTCCGATGTCCTTTTGTGACTGGTTTTATCGTTGTCCGCCAACCGACAGGCCCTTACGTCCTGCATCTCTTTCGAGTTTTATCGTTGCTCGCCAACCGACAGGTCCTTACGCCCTGCATCAGAACGGATTTAAGGTGCCAGTCCACCAGCAGAATGTCGTCTGCTTTCCTACTAATAGTATACACAACCCAGGCTAAAAATGCAATATTTATTTACAAATAATGTTTAATCAATTTGCAATTTAGCCGTAAGCCAAGACTTGGATGATACTACGCGATTTCACAAACGTCGTCGTTTTATGGTCCATAACGGTGAATGAAACCAGCTTCGACTCTAACTAAAATCAACCGTTGCGAATTCGTGCGATTCGCGGACAATAAAGCTTGTAAGCATGAATGTACCAATTTGAATAGTATTTACACCTAATAGAAAGGATTGTATGACTGTGAAACGATTGAAACAAATTGTCACAATCGGCTGCGTTGCGGTGGTCGCTGCGCTGCTGATGGCTGGATGCGGTGAGCATCGGCTGGTATCGATTTCAATGCCGGAAACGATAGATTTGAAGCTCGGTGAAAGCACCGTGATTGAGTTGACCGGAACTCTTAAAAATGGCACTGAGGTGACGGGAGACCAGCTCACGCAGCTTCTCGAACATCGAGGAATGACATTTGAGAGCTTTGCGCCGAGCGTTGCATCTTTGGATGACACGCTGCGCTTGACGGCCAACTCGTCCGGCAGAACGGAAATCAATATCTATAGCCGGGATAACAAGCTGAACTGCAGCGCGGAAGTGACTGTCGTATCTCCGCTTGAAGGCTTTGAGATGGATGATATTATCACTACTACTGATAACAATTTAGTGAATCCCAAATACACCACAATTCCCGAAACGGCTGATGTGGGTGAAGTTACGGTAAGTGTGGGGGATGAATCGATTGCCCGAGTGGAGAACAATAAGATTGTTCCTCTGAAAGCCGGAACCACCACGGTCACTATCACGGCAGATAATGGTGTGTCCAAGACTGTGAAACTCAAGGTCAAGCAGGCTCCGAAAGAGCTCTACGCCGACAACCTGGAAGTCGAAATCGGAGAGACTAAGACGATTCATGTCTATACTGATGTTCCTGACCCTGATACGGATAACGATAACAGCCTGTATGAGTTTGAGAACACCGACAATTCGGTTTGTGCCGTCAACGTTAAGGGTGAAGTGACGGGCATTTTGGTCGGCACCAGCAAGGTCAAGGTTACGAACAGCAGCGGCCTTGAGACAACAATGACGGTAAATGTTGTACCGAAAACCGCACACATGACGCTGACTTTTGGCGCATCTGAGGATACCGAAAGCACCAACGAAAACACTGAAAATCAGCCCGCAGAAGCCACTGACAACGCCGATTCCAGCCAGGATAGCGTGGGAGGTAATGAATGATGAGACATATCAAGAAGTTCGCAGCACTGCTCCTTGCAGCTATCTGCACCATGATGGTTCTGACTGGATGTGTGGATAAGGCTTCTCTGTATGATGATACGCAGCAGATTGCGGCCGGAAGGACGGCATACTCTGCGACCGGGTATCAAGGTGGCTATGTGATGGGCGACGGGTCTTTTGATTTCACGGTAAGCGCTGATAAGGTTGTAGGAGCCGTTGAAGCGTTTGATATTGACGTCAAGAATGAGTCCACCCTCGTTGACTGCTATACGACTGCTGATACGACAAGCGGCAAATTCAAGATTCTGCTCGTCCACACTGACAACAAACAGATTGTTGCTGAGTACATCGATGACGCATACAGTGACCTGGTTCTTCCTGTCGGCAACTACAAGGTATATCTTGTGGGCAAAGACGATGCAGCGTTCAATGTTAGTATCAGCCTTTACTGCTTTGGCGAAAATGTAAGCTGGTACGAACCGTCTAAAAAATAAAATGTGACTTTTTCCGTGCCCTGGGACGAAAAATCCTGGGGCAATTTTTAATTTTTCATAAATATTGTTGCGGAAATGTGCGAATCAATGATAATGAAAACATAGGGCAAAAAAGCACGTTAATCGCTGAAAAAAGTGACTGCCTTTTCTTTTTTTTGTCTTGTTTCTGGAAAGCAAATGTGTCTTTTCGAGAGCATCCAAAAAACGGTGTCACAAGAACAAATTACAATGTACCTTTTCAAAAATAACAAGGAGGTTTTTATGAAATCCACCAAAAGCGTCAACAGCAGCGTGAGCAGTGCCATTGCGGGTGAATGGGAAACCCCGGATGAACTGTTCCAGGAACTTGACCGCGTTTATCATTTCACTTTGGATGCCTGTGCCCGCCCCGAAAATGCCAAGTGCCAGAAGTTCTTCACTAAGAAGGAAGATGGTCTTGCACAGGATTGGCGCGGCAATGTCGTGTATTGCTGCCCTCCGAGCGGGACCCGAAATCTGCGCCTGTGGGTTGCGAAAGGCGCTGCTGAAGGGAAAAAGAAGAACACGACCGTTGTAATGCTGCTGCCAGTATCAACTGATGCTGCCTGGTTTCAGGAACACATCTATCTCCAGCCTGGCGTTCGGGTGCATTTCCTGCCGGAACGAGTTAAGTTCACCAACCGCCTGCTGCCGTCCTATGCAAAGTATGGTCAGAACGGAACGAAGGACCCTGCCGGTGGTATGCGACCCTCAATGGTGGTTGTGTTCACCGGCTCGAAGCGCAAGTTCTGCTGTGAATGAATAGGGAAAGGAGATAGAAAACCATGAAAAAGAAAATCACGATTGTGGATAAGGACCTGAACCAGCTTGTGGTTGTTGCAGATTGCAGTAGTGCTCTGTATCAGGACCGGGGCACGAAACTCGGTGAGCAGAATCTTCTTTCCGATACTGCCGTCACCTTTAAGGTCTATGATGGAACGGCTCAAGTTGCTGTAATGATGGCAGACATCCTTCAGGTTCCGACCAAGCAGGGAACGATGGCGGATATCTGGCCTACTCCTGCTTACCCGCTTCCCGACAAGCAACTTGCCATCAATTATCTCTGTGCTCGAAATGCCGAACGTCAGATGTTGTGCGACAAGGACCCGAAAGACAGCGCTGCAATGGTTCTGCCCATCACAACACATCTTTATATCGACTCCATCAAGGTCGAGAACGGCTATAAACGGCGCGGGATTGCTACCGGTATGCTGGACTTTGCTGTGAGCCTTGCTTTGCCCGAAACCATCGGCTTGTTCTGCGCCAATGAGGACGCAGAGATGAAAGCAATGCTGAAAGCCCTCAAATTCGCTCAGTCCCCACTCAAGGCACTGAACATGCCCTGGAAAGAAAAGTTTTATTACTACAAGCGCCTCAAGCGCCTGGCACGTTGAAACATTAGGAGGCTTTTATTGGTCAACAACCCCGCCTAAACCGGTTCGCCGGTTATAGATGGGGCTTGCGGGGCAACCCGTAAGCCCGGTTGATTAGCCTCAGTGAACGGCAACTTCGGTTGCTGCGAACTCCGTTATGCATTTGATGAGCAATCATCTTCATAATATAGGCACCCCGATATGCTCCACAAGTGTCGGGCTCTGCGGGCAGTGTGTGTATCAATGGCGCAAGCCGTTGATATGTATTACGTTAAAAATCTCTAAGGGTAGGAGATGTGCGGCTGCCATGCCGAAAGGCTAAAACAGTGCATAACATTGGCGAAGTGGACCACAGGGCGCAAGCCCTGACTTATAGTTTCATTACTATTTAACGAAAGGAGTACCTTGCATGAGCACTTGCGTTTGTGTTCTTAGCAACAACGGTGAACGCTTAATGCCTACCTTCCGTCTTGGCAAGGTACGCCGACTCTTGAAAGACGGAAAAGCAAAAATCGTTAAGCATCATCCTTTTACTATTCAACTGCTGTATGACAGCAAAACGAACACACAACCCATCGAAATCTGCGAGGACGTGGGCTACAACTACATCGGCATCAGTGTGAAAAGTCAATCTCACGAGTATGTATCTGCGCAGTATGATACATTACAGGACGAGAAAGCCTGCCACGACAGTTGTCGTAAGTTGCGCCGTACACGCAGAAACAGCCTGCGTTACCGTAAACCGCGTTTCGATAATCGCAAACGCGGCGAGGGTTGGCTTGCACCTTCTCTGGAACATAAGAAGCAGCTGAATATCCGTCTTATCGAACGGTATGTATCTGTAATCCCGATTACTCGTGCAACGGTTGAAGTTGGTTCTTTTGACACAATGTTGCTGCAAGCCATCCAGAAAGGCGAATCAAAACCGGAAGGTGTAGACTACCAGAAAGGTCCCCGCTACAACTTGGCAACCTTGCGTGAGGCGGTGTTCTACCGTGATAATTACACCTGCCAAGTTTGTGGACGCAAAATCGCGGATGGTGCCATTTTACATATGCACCACATGTTCTACTGGAAAGGAAGACATGGCTACCAGCTTGATGAGTTGGTTACAGCGTGTGAAAAATGCCACACGCCAGCAAATCATCAAAAAGGCGGCAAGCTCTACGGATTTGGTGAAGATATAAAGTTCGCCAATCTTTCTGGTGCGGCGTTCATGAACACCGTGCGCTGGCAAATCGTTAATGTACTTAACGCTGCTTTTGGAAAGCCGTTCGTCACATTCACTTATGGTGCGATGACCAAAGAAAAGCGGATTGCTCTTCATCTTGAAAAGAGTCATAACAACGATGCGTATGCAATGGGCAGCTTTCATCCAGTTAACCGCTGCGCGTTTGAACATTATGAAAAGATGAAACGCAATAACCGCATTCTCGAAAAGTTTTATGACTCGCAGTACATTGACACTCGCACTGGTGAACTGACTAACGGCAAAAGCTTATTCAACGGTAGAATCAGCCGCAGCCATAAAAAGGATTCCGAGAACCTGCACAAGTACCGTGGAAAGAGGATTTGTAAAGGGCACCGCGCTCTACGCCGAAAAAAGTTGGCCCTCAATCCCGGAGATTTAGTTTCTCTCAACGGAGAAATTCTTGTTGTCCATGGCACTCATACCAATAAAAAGGGTGCCGTAAATGTAGAGTTCAAAGTACCTGCAAAAAATGGTCAAAAATCTGCAAGCCTTAAAAAACTTAAAATTGTAAAAGCAGCAGATTCCATGCATTCTGCATGGGAAAAAATATCTTAATCATTTAAAGAAAGGAGTAGCAGGGTATTTGTGCTAACTGAGTACACTTCAAATTGCCTCTTGGTTAGCGCATTCCTCACCGCCTAAGTCGCAAGCGACTATAGACGGTGTACCCTGCGCACAAATTTTATGGAATCTAATAAACCGCTTCGTACACATCCCAAGATGACGAAAGTTTTGCTCGGCCAGATTGATTCACTGGATAAGGCAGGCCGCTCGGTTGAAGACATTGCCGCTGCGCTGAATACTACTCCGGAAGCCGTACAGCGTGGCATCGATAAGTTGATTGACCGGCGACGCTCTGAGATTCGTGCAACGCCTGGTGGTGCATTTACGGTGGCTGCTCAAAAGAAAACGGTCCGCGCCGTATGTGCCGAACGGAGCTGCCCGTGGCGCTGTGACGCGAAGGACTACTGCGTTTGGCCGACTTGCCTGAAGCAGGCTGTCAATCTTGACAAGACCGTTCCGGTATGTGCCAGCGTCGTGAGCAGTGAGACAATGTCCAATAATGCAATGCCTGGTGCTGAGCCCAAAGTTGGGCCCAGTGCTGAAGCTAATACTCAAGCCCCGAATGTTTGAGAAGGAGGATTATGAATTATGTCTGAGAACCGCAGTTTGAACAGCTTGTTTGCTCGGCTGGATGAATCGAAAGCAAACCGCGCAAATGAAGCAAACCGTGAACATGAAAAAGCCGCAAAGGAAGCTGAAAAGGAACGCCAGAAAAAGAAGGCAGAGGAATCCGCTGTTGAGAAGTACCGCGTGTACGATGACGATTACGAGCCGGAAGTTATGATTCCGAAAGGAAACCCTGGCGCTATGCAGCAGCCTGCCAAGCCGAAGAAGGAAAAGAAGGAAACTAAGGAACAGGAGATGGATGAAATTACGGACGGAAATCCGTTTATCAATACTTTGTTCCGCCGCAGCAATAAAACCCAGAGCCCGACAGCTGCCGCCAAGCCCTCTGCGCAACCTGCTGCACCTGCACAGCCTGCATCGGCACCGCAGCCTACGCCTGCCGACGTTCCTTCCCTGGACAATGAGCAGGAAGATGACACCCTCGTATTCCAGCACATTCTGGACGGTGCAAAGAGCCCTGACGCAAATGCCGCTCAGAGCGTTTCTCAGCCCGAAAACGATGGGATTGAAATTGACCTGAGCGATATCGAAAACGACGCTGCAGAGCCTGTCAAGGGGGATGATGAGCCGATTGAAACCTCTTTGAGCTTCTCTCAGAACGAGCCTGAAGCCCCTGCTGCTCCGGATTCTTTCTCTTCGGAGATTCCGAACGAACAGTTTGTTATGCCGGATACCATGTCGGATAATGACGGGGCGCAGAAAGAATCGGTTCAAGAAGATGAAGCGGCCGAATGGCCGAGCGGCATGAGCGCTCCTCATTTCAGCGAGGAAGAAAGCTCTTCCAGCGATGTCAAGCCTGTGGGCGATGAGGAAGCCAATGCTTTCCTGTATGCCCGATTTGACAAGAACAATCAGTATGGCGCGTTTGGTCTGTGCATTGATACCGGCAAGAATCTGATTCAGAGCTCTTACAGCGGAGATGCAGCCGATGAAGTGGAATATGCACTGCGCGGCGCTATCGAGATGTTCCGGATTCTGGAAGAGCATGATATCCATGCTGTGACCGTCTATACGGAGCCGGAACTTTCCAAGGCGATGAAAGAGAACGCTCGCCGTCTTATTAACGGCAAGTCCGAGATTTGCCGCAAATACATCGAGATGTCCTGGAAGACTATGACTAATATCGGCATTGAGTTTGATACAAACCGGGATATCCACAGCGAGTATGCACAGCTTGCACTTGCAACGGCTCGTTACCTGGCATATCGTGATGTTGTGTGATAAGGAGGAAAAGGAATTATGAATCCGTTGGTCATTGCCGTTGATACCGGTAACAAGAACATCAAGACGCCGCATACTGAGCCTTTCAATTCAGGTCTTATCTGCCATGGTGCAATTCCTCCGGCAGTAAAGTCCGATACGCTTCTCTTTGACGGCAACTATTATACCCTTACTCAGTCTCGTATCCCTTATATGTACAATAAAACGACGGACTGGTCCTATTACGTTCTGACTCTCATTGCGATTGCCAAAGAGATGATGGCGATGGGGTATGTACGCCCTGGCCAGAAGCAGGTCAAGCAGGATGTGTGCCTTGCGATGGGCCTTCCTCCGACTCACATTCACGACCTTGCTTCGGAGTACGATAAATATTTTGGTCGTGATGGTCGCCGTGTGGTGTTCACTTACAATAATGTGGATTTTGAAATCCGCATCGTTCGAGTAATGGTCTTCCCGCAGGGTGTGGCTGCGATTGCACCTTACATGTCCAAAATCATGGCGCGACCTGAAGCTTATACTTATATCATCGATATCGGCGGTTATACCACCGACGTTGTGAAGTTCAGCCGTGGTGGTCAGGTTGACATGGCGTTCTGTGAGAGCTTCAACAACGGCGTTATCAAGATGTACGATGAGGTACAGCGTGCGGTTCGTAATCGCTTTCAGCTGGATGTGGACGACTATACCATCGACAACATTCTGCGCTGCGGTTACAATCCCGGCAAAGAACTCAATGATGTGGTTCACACGACCGCTCAGAACTATGCCCGCACTCTGATTCGGTCTCTGAAAGAAA
>ERZ827469.2058-NODE-2058-length-16181-cov-2.914734_pt1 | contig 16181 bp, 14 predicted proteins | sample MGYA00519917_ERZ827469 | MGnify/ENA primary metagenome ERZ827469 (study PRJEB31778, sample SAMEA3449314) | human gut metagenome | biome: human gut; feature: human-associated habitat; material: faeces | place: United Kingdom | collected 2010/2012 ... | reverse complement strand
ATGCTCCAGGAGCAGCTCGGTAAGGTGCTCGAAGGGCTTGCCGAGCGCGAGCGCAAGGTCATCAGCTTGCGTTTCGGCCTCGAGGACGGGCATCCGCGCACGCTCGAGGAGGTCGGGCGCGAGTTCGGCGTCACGCGCGAGCGCATCCGCCAGATCGAGAGCAAGACGCTTGCCAAGCTGCGTCATCCCTCCCGTTCGTCCAAGCTGAAGGACTATCTGGAGGATTAACGATTTGCGACGTGACGGCGTTTCGTCGGTGAACGGCCCCGCGTTGGTCGCGAAGCATTCGACTTGCTCCTTGCGGGCATTCGGTTGCGTCGACGGCTTCGCGGGGCTTTTGAATGCACGGGGTCGAGCGGAAGTCTCGATCACTTGCGGGCAGGTGCTCGCTCGGATTTGTTATGGGGAACGCGCATGGATGCAACGAACATAGAGTTTTTCGCAAGCTGCCTGGTGGGGGTCGAGCAGGCTCTCGCCGCTGAGCTGAAACGTCTTCGCGTTCGACACGTGCGCCCCTTGCGCGGCGGCGTGGCGTTTTTCGGGCGCCCCATCGATGCCGAGCGCGTGTGCCTATGGTCGAGAGTCGCCTCTCGCGTGACGGCGGTCGTCGGTCGCGTGAACGCAGGCGATGCCGATCTTATGTACGCGGGCGCGTACGACTTGCCGTGGGAGGAGGTCGTCGCTCCTGGGGCGAAGCTGGCGGTGCGCGCTCACGGCATCAACCCCGAGCTGCGCAACACTCAGTTCACCGCCTTGAAGGTGAAAGACGCGATTTGCGATGCTTTGCGTTCCCGCACGGGTGCGCGTCCGGATATCGATGCCGACAACCCTGATGCGCTCATCGAAGTGCGCGTTCGCGAGAACCGCGCGACCATCACCTTCGACGTTTCGGGGGAGTCGCTGCATCGCCGATCGTACTTCGACGCGAAAGACGAAGGCGACGCCGTCTTGTCCTGCGCTCATGCGGCCGCGCTTCTCGAAACCGTCGGCGCCCCCGAGAAGCTGCGCGCGGGGTGGTGCTTGGTCGATCCCGCGTGCCTGGTGGATTTCACGCTTTGCGAGGCTGCGGGCATCGCCGCCGATCAGGCCCCGGGGCTCTTGCGCGAGCGGTGGGGTTTCAACGGCTGGGCGATGCATGACGAAAAGGCGTGGGAGGATGCTCTCGCCGATGCGGACGAGCGCTTCGAGGCGGGTCTCTCGCAGCTTATGCGCGAGTGCAAGGTAAGCGATTCCGCCAGCCTGCCGAATCCCGATCGCGTTCGCATCGCGGGTCTGGCTCCTTCTCGCGGTTCGGTCGCGCGTGCCCGCAGACATCTTCGCAACGCTCGTTTGTCGGCGTTCGTGAGGATCGAATGCTCAACAGATCAGGATTTCGGCGAGGATCTGGCGATCGTCGCGCGCACGGCGAAGCGACGTCACGGCGCGGCTGTTCTGGTCTGTCACGTTTCGGCTGCCGATAGCTCGGAAGATGAGGCGTATGCGATGTTCCGCGCCTCCCGTTTCATGTCGGCCGTCAGGCACGCCCTGCCAGGTTCCGTGTTCGGGCTTGTGGATGACCGTGGCGTGTCGTCGCGCTTCAACGACAAACCTTCATTCGACGAGCGCGTAGGCTCGGGACGGATCGAGACGCGCATGCAGGTTTTCCAGGAGGCTTCGTCCTGTCAAGTTGAGCTGCGTCTTCCCAATCCCGAAGGGGGTCCCGATATCCCGGTTGAGGTGAACGAGGCTAAGTCCGAGCAGTTCGCGGCTCGGTTGCGCAAGGTGGCCCGCGAGCGTAGGAAATGGGCTCAGGCGGAGGGTGTTTCGTGCTACCGCGTCTACGACGCCGACCTTCCCGAGTATAACGCCGCCATCGACGTTTACGAGGGCGCGGGCGTCGACGAGGGCGCGACATTCGTGCACATCGCCGAATACCAGGCTCCCTCCTCGGTCGATACGCTCACGGCGCGGCGCCGTTTCGAGGATTTGCTTGTGCTGACGCCGGCGGTGCTCGGCGTCCGTCCCGGGTTCGTTTACTCGAAGGTCCGCTCCCGCTCGCGCGGTGGGTCGCAGTATCGGGATGCGGGTAAGCGCTCGTTCGTCACGCATACGACCGAAGCGGGCCTGCTGTTCGAAATCGACCTGGCGGGTTACCTGGACACGGGGTTGTTCCTCGACCATCGCATCACGCGTCGAATCGTCGGGGAGATGGCGCGCGGTAAGCGTTTCCTCAACTTGTTCGCCTATACGGGCGCTGCGACCGTTCACGCGGCCGCCGGCGGGGCGGAGTCCACCACGACGGTCGACTTGTCCCAAACCTACCTTGATTGGGCGCAGCGCAACATGCGTCTCAACGGGTTTCGGTGCGAAGGCGCGCCTGTCGATGGGAGGCGCGGCTCGCGTGACGGGCGGACTTCGGGACGAGAGCGCCGCGCTGAGCATGAGTTCGTGCGCGCGGACGTCATGCCGTGGATCGTCGATGCTCGTCGTCAGGGCAGGCAGTTCGATTTGATATTCGTCGACCCGCCGACGTTTTCCAATTCCAAGGCGATGGGGCGTCGTACCTGGGATGTCCAGCGCGACCACGTCGAGTTGTTGGTGGGCGTCTCCCGCTTGCTCGCGCGCGGGGGCGAGGCGGTGTTTTCCTGCAACCTGCGCTCGTTTAAGCCCGACTACGACGAGCTTACCCGTCTCGGGGTCGAGTTGACCGAAATCACGCAAGATACGATCCCGCATGATTTCGAGCGCAACGCGCGCATTCATCGCTGCTACCTGCTGCGGCGCGTGCGACCGCGATAAAGGCTCGCCGAATTTGACACATGGTGCATTCGTGAAAAACACGGTTTGCAACCCTTGTCAATATTTGGTTCATTTGGTAGTATGCCGTTTTGTGCGTTTAATGAAACGAGTTACGAGTGACGCTCGTCGCTCGCGCTATAGAAGGAGAAAGTCATGGCAGTACCTAAGCGTAAAATGGGCCGCGCCCGCACTCATGCTCGTCGTAGCATCCACGACAAGATTGCAGCTCCCTCTCGTTCCGTTTGCCCGCAGTGCGGTGAAGTGAAGCTTCCGCATCGCGTTTGCGGCAACTGCGGTTTCTACAAGAACCGCGAGGTCATCGAGACCGAGTAAAGCAGCGGCATCTTAGCCATTCGGCTTTCCTCAAGCCTCCTCGCATGCTCAGCGGATGCTCGGCATGTCAGGGGGCTTTTTGGGTATACGCCCGTTTTGGCGAAGTGGACGTGATCTTTGGGTTTTGTCGGGTGCTTGATCCGCGTGGCCTCGTCGAACGTCTCAATCGTTTAATCTATTCGAAACAAAATGCGTCCATGCGTTTGTTCGCGGCGTGCTGCGGCGGTCAGACCCATGGGCTCATGTGCTTGAATCGTGCATAAGGAGTACATGTGGCTGAACCAGTAACGCTCACCGTCGACGCTATGGGCGGAGACAATGCGCCGGATGTGGTGCTCGAAGGCGCCGCTATGGCTCTTTCGGCTGACCCCGATCTTCAAATCATCTTGTGCGGGCCGCAGGAGGTGGTCGCTCCCTTCGCGAGCGCTCACGACCGTTGCGCTGCGCAGGTCACGAGCGAGGTGATCGAGATGGGCGAGCATCCTGCTCAGGCGGTGCGCTCGAAGAAGGATTCCTCCATCGTGGTGGGGTGCCGTCTGGTGAAAGAGGGGAGGGCCGAGGGCTTTTTCTCCGCAGGGTCGACAGGCGCCTGCCTTGCGGCGGCGACGTTGGTTATGGGGCGTGTGAAGGGTGTCAAGCGCCCTGCGCTCGGCCAGGTCATCCCCGCTTACGAAAAGCCCACGTTGCTGGTCGATGTAGGCGCGAACGCCGACTGCAAGCCGGAGTACCTCGTTCAGTTCGCCCAGATGGGCGTCATCTACATGAGCAAGATCATGAACGTCGCCTCGCCCAAAGTCGGTCTGCTCAACATCGGCGCGGAGGAGACCAAGGGCAACGCCGCTGCGCTCGATGCCTACGAGGCTCTTTCGCGAGAGGTTCCCGAGTTCGCGGGCAATTGCGAGGGCGGTGACCTTCTGGCGGGGTCTTTCGACGTCGTGGTGTGCGATGGTTTTTCGGGAAACGTTTGCCTGAAGACCATCGAGGGAACCTCGAAGACCCTCTTCAAGTACCTGAAGGACGTGTTCCTCTCGTCGCTTAAGACCAAGATCGGCGCGGTTCTCTTGAAGAGCGACCTTTCGGCGTTGAAGGCCAAGGTCAGCCCCGATACGTACGGGGGCACGCCTCTGCTCGGCGTCAAGGGCGCATGCATCGTCGGGCACGGCTCGTCGAATGCGGTCGCCGTCAAAAACGGAATCCTCGCCGGCGCCCGTACGGTTCGGTCGCACGTGTCGGAGGTCATAGCGGATACGGTCGCTCTGGGCGCGGGAAGCGCGCGGGATGCGGTTGAGGCGGCAGCGCAGGGGGGTGATGCTCGATGACGAAGGCGGATGGCGTTCTGTCCGAGGAGCAGAGCCGAAAGCTCGCCCGCGCGGAGGAGATCATCGGATACCGTTTCAAGCGAGAGCAGCTCATCCTCTCCGCTATCACGCATCCTTCCGCCACTGAAGGCAAGGCGGTCAAATACTCGTACGAGCGCCTCGAGTTCCTCGGCGACTCCATTCTCGGAGCCATCGTCGCCTCGACGGCGTTTCACCGCTTTCACGAGATCGACGAAGGCGGCTTGACGCGTATCAAGGTGGCGCTCGTCTCGGGTGCGAGTTTGTCCTCGGTTGCCGAGAAGCTCGGTTTCGCCGACGTCATCGTCTTCGGATCGTCGGAGACGGGCACGGGAAAGCGCGGGCTTCACTCTGCTCTCGAAAACGTCTACGAGGCGGTCGTCGCCGCGCTGTACCTCGACGGGGGGATCGAGGTGGCGACCGAGTTCGTCACGCGCACGCTCATCCCGCGCATGTCGCTCGACTTGGCAAAAGAACCCGAGAACCCGAAAAGCGCCTTGCAGGAGCGTCTTCAGGAAGACGGTATCACACCGACGTACAAGCTCATTGAAACGCAGGGCCCGCCTCATGACCGCACGTTCGTCGCGCAGGTGTACGCCGGCGAGCAGGGGCTCGCGCGCGGAACCGGGCGCACGAAGAAGGAGGCCGAGAGTCAGGCCGCGAAGACCACGCTCGCCCGTTTGAGCGAGTTCTTCGGACTGGGTCAGACGCCCGAGCAGAAGGCGGAGAAGGAGGCTGCCGCGAAGCAGGCGCGTGCCGACAAAGCCGCTGCCAAAGCCGAGCGGGACGCCGCTGCGCGTCAGGCGAAGGAAGCCAAGGCGAGGGAGAAGCGCGACCGCCGCGAGGCCGCTCGTAAGAAGCAAGATTAGGATCGTCCGCCCATGTATCTCAAGTCTTTGGTGCTGAAGGGTTTCAAGTCGTTCGCGGATCGCAGCGCTTTGACGCTCGAGCCCGGCATCACCGCAATCGTCGGGCCGAACGGCTCGGGCAAATCCAACATCTCCGACGCCGTTCTGTGGGTTCTCGGCGAGCGCAATGCGAAGCATTTGCGCGGTCAGGCGATGGAAGACGTCATATTCGCGGGGTCGTCGGCTCGTAAGGCGACGGGTATCGCCGAGGTGGATCTTGTCCTCGATAATTCCGATGGCACGTTGCCCGTCGACTACGACGAGGTCGCCATCACGCGCCGCATGTATCGTACGGGCGAGAGCGAATACCTCATCAACGGCACGGTGGCGCGGCGCATGGACGTGCTCGACATCTTGCACGACTCCGGACTGGGCACGGGCACGCATTCGATTATCTCCCAGGGTTCTCTCGACTCCATCCTGCAATCGAAGCCCGAGGACCGCCGCGCTCTCATCGAGGAGGCGGCTGGCGTTCTCAAGCATAAGCAGCGGAAGGCGAAAAGCGAGCGGAAGCTCGCTTCCATGGATCAGCACCTCGAACGGGCGCGAGACGTCGTGGCCGAGGTGTCGCGCCAGCTCGGACCGCTCGAGCGCAAGGCGAGGAAGGCGCGCACGTTTCGCGAGCTTTCCGTCGAGCTCGCCGATGCGAAGCTGAGACTCTCCGTTGACGATCTCAGAAAACTGCAGATGAAATGGGCTGCTTCGCAGGAGCTCGAGGCCACGCTCGTCGCCGAGCTCGATGCCAAGCGCACGGCGATCGATGAGGCCGAGGCGATTGTCGAGCAGTTGCAGGAGCGCATTCGCCGCGAGAGCCTCGATGCGGGTGAGCTGAGCCGCCGGCATCGTCAGGCGTCAGCGGCTGCGGAGCGCCTCGATTCGGCTGCTCTGGTCATCCGCGAGCGACGTCGCTCTGCTGCGACGCGTGCGGGCGAGATCGAGTTGGACCTCGAGTCGGCGAAGGCGAAGAGGGCCCAGGCGGAGTCGGATCTCCTTCATGCTGAGACCTCGCTTGAGGAGGTGAGAGCTGCGCGTGCGGCCGCCGACGAGCGTGTCGAGGCGCTGACGCGCGCTCAGCGCGAAGTTAACGATAAGCGGGGCAGTCTCGAGCGCGAGGCTTCCGCTCTCGGCCGTGACAGCCGCAGCCTCGAAGCCCGCATCGACGTCGCGCGTCGCAAGCACGCGGAGATGCAGGAGGCGCTTGCCAACGGGTTGGCCCACATGAAGGTGGTCGAAGGCCATGCGGCGGAGCTTGAGCTGCAGCTAACGCGCGCCGTGGGGGATGCCGAGGGACTTTCGGCCGAAGCCGCTCGTGCGGCGGTTGCGCTCGCGGAAATAGAAGGTAGGGAATCCGAGGCGCGCAAGCGCGTCGGTTCATGCTTTCAGGCTCGTGAGGCGGCGCGCGTCGCGCTCGACGAGGCGCGCGATGCCGAGAGGGCTCTTTCCGCGCAAATTCGAACTCTCGAGGAGCTCGAGCGGGCGAGCGCGTCGGCTGCGGGCCCCGCGCGCGCATGGCTGTTCGATCATCGAGCCGAGCTTTCTCTCGCACTCGAGCCTTTATCGCATGTCGTGCGTGCGGAGCAGGGCTTTGAGTCTCTTGTGGAGACACTCCTCGGCTCCGATGTGGCGATGCTGATCGTCGATGACGCGCTCAGCGCGTCTGCGGTGGCGCGCTCTTTGTCCGAGTCCTCAGAAGAGGGCGAGGTGTCGTTGATACTGCGCGGTGACGACGGGGGCTTATCGGGTGCCTCCGCGCGTGCGCGCGCCTACGTGCGCACTTCGACGAGCTATGCGCTCATCGACAAGCTCGAGTACCCCGACGAGTACGCGCGCGCCGTCGACGCCATTCTCGGCGATATCGTGGTGTGCTCGTCCCTTGACGAGGCCCTTTCCCTTCATGGGCGCGACGAGCTTGGTTTGAGGTTCGCCACGGTCGAAGGGTCTTGCGTGTGGCCTTCGGGGAAGGTGACGCTCGGTTCCGCCGTCGTCGAGGAATCGGAGGGGGTTCTCGCGCGCGTGCGTCGTATCGAGGAGTTGCGCCGCGAGCTTGCGTCGGCGAGCGAGGTCAGCGCATCGGCTCAATCAGCGGCGTCTCGCGCGGAGGATGATCTGCGGGAGTCGCAGGCGGCGAGCCTCGACCTCAGTCAAAAGCTCGCCACGCTGCGGGGCAACGCCGAGGCGGCTCGCTCGCAGGCCGATCGCGCTGAGGAGAAACTCGCGTCCGTTCGCCGCGAGCTCGAGGACGTGAGGCGCCGCAAGGCGGATGCGGAGGCCGTCGTCGCCGATGCGCGGCCTAGCGTCGAATCCTTCGAGAAGCAGGCGCGCGAGCTGCAAGGCGAGCTCGAACGGGCGAAGGCGAAGCAGGAGGAGATTCTCGCTTCGCTCGCCCCGCTTCGCCGGGACAACCATCGTCTCAGCGACGAGCTTGCCGAAGCGAAGCTCGAGGCGGCTAAGCTCGCCGAGCGCGATACCTACACCGCTCGTGTTCGCGATGCGCGCAAACGCGATCTGGAGCAACTCGATCGCAGCAGCAAGGAATCGACCGATCTGCTGGCTGCGAAGAAAGCGTCGGCGGCTCGTCTCGTCCCGCTTCTCGCGTTGTTCGATGAGCTGTCGGATTCGTCGCGTCGATGGACGCGTGATCTCGAGGATCGGGCCGCAGCTGCTCAGGATTCTTCCGCCGGGCTTCATGAGCGCGTCACCGCAGCCCGCAACGCGGCTCGTGGCGTTCACGAGGAGTTCGACGCTCTCAACGAGAAGCTCGGCTCCGCTCGCGTCGAGAAGGGAAGGCTCGAGCTGCAGGTCGAAACGGCGGTTAACGTCATCGTCGACGAGTGTGGCACTCCGCTCGAGTCCGCGCTCGCCCTTCCCGAGCTCGAGGATCGCTCCGGGCTCGAGGACGCGGTGTTTCGGCTCAACCGCCGTATCGCCAACTTGGGCACGATTAATCCAGCCGCCGCCGAGGAATTCGACGAGCTTAAGGAGCGTTATGACTACCTGGCGGGGCAGCTTGCCGACCTCGATTCGGCGCGTAAATCGCTCGCGAAGATCAACCGCGTGATCGATGCGCGCATGAAAGAGGATTTCGTTCGAACCTTCGAGCAGGTGAACGGCTATTTCCAGGAGATATTCTCGACGTTGTTCCCCGGCGGTTCGGCGAGTTTGTCGCTGGTCGACCCTGAGAACACCGGGGTTGAGGTGAACGCGCAGCCCGCAGGCAAGCGCATCACGAAGATGATGCTCATGTCGGGTGGCGAGAAGTCGCTCACGGCGCTCGCTCTTCTGTTCGCCGTGTATCGCACGCGCTCGACGCCGTTTTACATCCTCGACGAGGTCGAGGCGGCGCTTGATGACACCAACCTGCGTCGTCTCGTCTCCTATATCGACAAGCTGCGCGACGAAACGCAGCTGATCATGATCACGCATCAGCGTCGCACGATGGAGATGGCGGATGTCCTGTTCGGCGTCTCGATGCAGGCGGACGGCGTCACCAAGGTGATCAGCCAAAAGCTCGAAGGCGCTCTGCGCTACGCCGAGTAAGTGCTTGCGAATTCGTTGCGGTACAATCTTTCGAACGCGGCGGGATTCGCCGACGGTATGAGAACACGACGGAGATGACGGAGAGAAAATGGGGTTCTTCGATAAGATCAGCGCGGGCTTGACCCGCTCGCGCGATAAATTCAAAGAGTCGATGAACGTTCTGCTCGATCGCGGGCCGAATCTTGACGAGGATTTTTGGGAGGGTCTCGAGGAGACGCTTATTTTGAGCGATATCGGCGGAGCCGCCGCGTTCGATATCGTCGAGAACCTCCGGGATCGTGCGACGCGCATGGCCCTGCCTGACGCTTACGCCGTGCTCGACCTGCTGAACGAGCAGATATCCGCCACGTTCACCGAAGGCGGCGGGGAGATTCTCGGCGAAGCGCCCGCGCTCGTCTTGTTCGTCGGCATCAACGGCACGGGGAAGACCACCACGGTCGGCAAAATCGCCAAAGAGCAGACCGACCTGGGGCGCAACGTCATCCTCGGTTCCGCCGACACGTTCCGCGCCGCCGCCATCGAGCAGCTCGAGGTGTGGGCGCGCCGTGCCGGCGTCGAGATTGTCACGCGCGAGCGCGGAAGCGATCCTGCCAGCGTGTGCTACGACACCATCGAGCGTGCCGAGGCGGCAGGATCTGACTTGGTGCTCATTGACACGGCGGGACGTCTGCACACCTCGGCTGACCTCATGCGAGAGCTCGAGAAGGTCGTGACGGTGGTTCGCAAGCGATCGAGCATTCCCGTTTACACCGTGCTCGTCATCGACGCGACCACCGGGCAAAACGGCCTGCAGCAAGCGCGTGAGTTCAACCGCGCGCTTGAACTCGACGCGCTCATCGTCACCAAACTCGACGGCACCGCCAAAGGCGGCATCGCGCTAGCGGTATCCCACGAGCTCAAGTTGCCCATCATCAAGATCGGCGTCGGCGAGGGGATCGACGACCTGCGCGATTTCGACGCGCGCGATTTCGCGAGCGCTCTCATCGGCGATTTCGACGAGCGCTTCGACGAGGATGAGGCTCGCATTACCGGCGAAAACGCCAAAGAGGCCGCGATGGGCGCGGGCGAGCGTCGACGCGACGTGATCGAGGGTACGCCCGCACGGCGGGCGGGGGAGGGCGAATCTGCCGATGACGTACGTGCCCGGGACGCGGCGTCGGGGGTTTCCCTCGTCGATGAGGCGAAGGGTGATGTCCGCGACGAAGACGGCGTCGATGGCGACAGCTTGAGCGAAAGCGGCGTTTCGGACGCGCTCGCTTTCGATGTTGCTGCAGGCGTTGACGATGCGCGTGCTCACGAAGACCCGGCGGGCGCTGCTGCGGACGATACGGTCTCGTTCACCGACGACGAACTCGCCGAGCTTGCTTTGGCGGCTGGGGAGAACGACAATTCCGATGCACCGGAGGAATCTTGCGATGAGGAGCCTCCGCGAAAGAAAAAGCATTTCTGGGAGAGGTGGCGATAGCGTGGAAATCCGCGCATTCGAAAAGGGTGATCTTGACCGGATGGTCGAGATTTGGAACGAGGTCGTCAGGGCGGGGGATGCGTTCCCCCAGACCGATGAGCTCGATGAGGATCAAGCTGCCGATTTCTTCTCGGCGCAAACGCGCACGGCGGTCGCCGACGACGACGGTCGCGTGGTGGGACTCTATATTCTTCACCCGAACAACGTCGGTCGCTGCGCCCATACGGCCAACGCCAGCTACGCGGTCGATTCATCGGTTCGAGGGAAGGGGCTGGGGCGAGCGCTCGTGCAGGACTCCCTTGATCACCTGGAGGAGTGCGGGTTCCGCGGGCTTCAATTCAATGCGGTGGTCGCGAGCAACGCGGGCGCGATTCATCTGTACGAGAGCCTCGGCTTTCATCGTGTCGGCGTTATCCCCGGAGGATACTTCAACGGAGAGGGCGTGTACGAGGATATGATCATCTTCTACCATGCTGCTCCGGAGAACGCGTGATCTTGATTATTGCTCTGGCCCGGCACAGCCGGGCCTTTCTTTTTTCAGACGAATTTGGAGGCGGAAATGCTCTCTTCTCAGGAAGCCCTCGAACGCTTGGCTTATGGCAACCATGATTTCCTCACGCTTCGACAGCACGAACTCGATACGTCGCTTGAGAGAATAACCGAGTTGTTCGAATACGGGCAGAGTCCGTTCGCCATCGTCTTGACATGCTCGGATTCACGCGTGGTTCCCGAGCATATGTTCGTGGCGAGCCTCGGGGATTTGTTCACCATTCGCGTGGCGGGAAACGTGGTGGGTCCAAGCGAGCTCGCGAGCGCCGTGTACGCATGCGAGCATCTTCATGTCAAGCTTCTGCTGGTTTTGGGCCACACGCATTGCGGAGCCGTCGGTGCGGCGATGGAGGGGGGTGTGACGGGTTGCGTGTCCGCCATCACCGATCGTATCGCGGAGGCCATCGGGGATGAGCGCGATCCTTACCTTGCCACCGTTCTCAACGTGCATGCGAGCATGAGGGCGCTTGCCGAAAACCCCGAGCTGGCAAGTCTTGCGCGTGAGGACGGTCTCGAGATCCACGGGGCCGTCTACCATACCCATTCGGGAAAAGTCGATTTCCTCGACGAAGTTGATTTTGCCGGAAAGCGCTGATCTCGCTCAGGCCTTCGCGACCGTACCGACGGCGGAGGATCCCGTCGCGTCGTCTTCGGGGGTCCGCCGGGTCGCCTTCGGGGCTTTCGTCGCTATCGCGGTCTTTCGTGGGGTAATTGCGCCGACTTCGCCGCCCCGATGCTTCGCTTGTCGCCTACGATATAATTCGTAAGATGGAATAACGCGAACTACCTCGTTGAGGAGCAACTAATTATGCTAGAGAATCTTTCCGAGCGCCTTCAGGGCATTTTCTCGGGTCTGAGGTCCAAGGGGCGCCTGACCGAGGACGATATCAACGCCGCTATGCGCGAGATTCGCCTTGCCTTGCTCGAGGCGGACGTCAACTTCAAAGTGGTCAAGGCTTTCGTCTCCCGTACGAAGGAGCGCTGCCTCACCGCCGAGGTGCTCGATTCGCTCACGCCCGCGCAAAACGTCGTGAAGATCGTGCTCGACGAGCTCACCGAGCTGCTCGGTCGCACGGACTCGCGTTTGGTCTTGTCGAGCCGCATCCCCAACGTCATCATGCTCGTGGGTCTTCAGGGCTCGGGCAAGACGACTGCGGCGGCGAAGCTCGCGTACCGTCTCAAGCAGGAGAATCACTCTCCGCTGCTCGTCGCCTGCGACGTGTACCGCCCCGCAGCGGCCGACCAGCTCGCAACCCTCGCGGGCGAGATCGGCGTGCGAGTGTATCGCGGTGACGGCCAAGACCCGGTTCGCATCGCTCAGGAAGGCGTGCAGGACGCCATCGACTCCCTGCGCGATGTGGTCATCATTGACACGGCGGGTCGATTGCACGTCGACGAGGACATGATGGCTGAAGCGGAAGCCATCAAGGCGGCTGTCAAGCCCGATCAGATCCTCATGGTGGTCGACGCGATGACCGGCCAGGACGTCGTCAACGTGGTGGAGGCGTTCGCCGAGCGCGTCGACTTCGACGGCGTCATCATGTCGAAGATGGACGGCGATGCGCGCGGCGGCGGCGCGCTATCGGTTCGCGAGGTGACGGGTAAGCCCATCAAGTTCATCTCGTCGGGGGAGAAGCCCGATTCTCTCGAGCAGTTCCATCCCGACCGCATGGCCAAGCGCATCCTCGGCATGGGCGACGTCATCTCGCTCATCGAGAGCGCCGTCAAGGTCCAGCAGGAGGAGCAGGAGGCGGTCGAGGCCGAGCGCATGGCGCGCGGACAGCTCACGCTCGATGACTTCATCACCATGAATCGGCAGGTTCACAAGATGGGGGGCATCTCCAAGCTCATCAGCGCGCTTCCCGGCGGAGACAAGGCCCTCGGCAGCGGTCAGGTGGACGAGGGGGCGCTTGACGACATGGAGGTCATCATCAACTCCATGACCAAGGAGGAGCGCGCCAAACCAGAGATCCTCAACGGCTCGCGTCGAGCGCGTATCGCCGCCGGTGCGGGCGTTTCGGTGACTGAGGTGAACCAGCTCATCAAGAAGTTCAACGAGACCAAGAAGATGGTCAAGAAGATGATGGGCACGATGGATCAGCAGCAGCTGTCGAAGAAGGGCAAGAAGGGCAAAGGGCGTCGCAAGCGCGCATTGCCCGGCATGGGCGGTATGTCGATGTCGGATTTGCGCAAGATCCAGGAGATGATGGAGCGCTAGGCCGATTCAGCATCGGGATGCGCGCTTTTGTGACGTTTGGGGTGCATTCCCGCCGTCGAATGCGGTATTTCGATGCTCTGAATGGGTAACGTGGTGCAATCGCTTGCAAATTCGCTCGTTTATCCGTAATATAAGCAATTGCTGTTTTCGCTGCACTGCGTGAGCAGTGCTGCATATATGAAATGTTTGAATTTAGAAGGAGTCACACTTCATGGCTGTCAAGATCCGCCTCGCTCGCCATGGCGCAAAGAAGCGCCCGTACTACCGCATCGTCGTCGCTAACGCCAGCGCTCCCCGCGATGGCCGCTTCATCGACGAGGTCGGACGTTACAACCCCTGCACCGATCCCGCTATGATCAAGTTCGATCTCGAGAAGGTCGACAAGTGGATCGCCAACGGCGCTCAGCCCACCGATACGGTCGCTCGTCTGCTGAAGATTGCCCGCGAGGACGCGTAACCATGTCTGCTTTGACGGAGGATCTCGCAGGTCTGGTTGACGCGGTCGTCCGTCCCCTCGTCGAGGTCGAGGAAGAACTCGACATCACGGCGGAGGAAACCGAAGACGGTGTCGTCTTGGTTGAGATCCATGTGAGCGAAGGGGACGTCGGCAAGGTCATCGGCCGACAAGGTCGTGTCATCAAGGCCATTCGCACACTCGCGCGCGCTGCTGCGTCGCGAGAGGGCAAGCAGGTGGAAGTGGAGCTTGCCGAGTAAATGAGCGATTGGATTGATGTCGCCGTTTTGGCTCATACCAAAAATCTCAACGGGGGGCTCGTCGCACGTAGCGCGTCGGGCCTTCCCCTTTTGCTGGACGAGGGCATGGCCGTCGCCTTAGTGCCTCCTGTCCTCGATGCGCCGCGCAACGTCACCGTCGTATCGGTTGATCTTCGCAAAGATAACGAAGGTCTGGTGTATTTCAACGAAGTCGAGGATGCGCGCACGGCCGAGATGCTCGTCGGATGTCATTGCCTCGTCCTGAAAACCGATGTTGAAGAGGAGATGCTCGCGCTCGAGCAGTTTCTCGTGTCGTGGGAAGGTTGGAGGGCGATCGACGAGCAGGCAGGCTTCGAGGGCGAGGTCGTCTCCGTCGAAGATCGTCCTGCTCAATCTCTGCTCGTCCTGCGTCGCGTTGACGGCTCGGAGGCCTACGTTCCTTTAGTCGACGAATTCGTCGCCGAGGTCGATGAGGACGAGCGCTGCATCTATCTTACCTGCCCTGCAGGCCTGTTCGACTTGTAAGGATCGACGCATGTTTATCGAGACGCTCTCGACGTTTCCCCATATGTATGACTCGGTCATGGGCTCCTCGATGATGAGCATCGCGCAGCGCAAGGGGATCATGAAGTTCGTCGCGCATGATCTGCGTGACTGGACGCACGATCGTCATCGCACGACCGACGACGATCCTTACGGCGGTGGTGCCGGTCTCGTTATGAAGTGCGAGCCGATTTTCGAGGCCGTCGACGATCTGTTCGCGCGCGAGGATCTTGTCTCGACGCGCGAGAACGCCAAGATTGTTTTTCTGGCGCCGCAAGGCCGCACGTTCGATGATGCGTATGCGACCGAGCTCGCCTCATGCGATCACCTTCTGTTCATCTGCGGTCATTACGAGGGCATCGACGATCGCGTTTACTCGCTTGCCGATGAGGTTATCTCGCTGGGCGATTACGTCCTCACCTCCGGCGAACTCGCGTCGATGATCGTCATCGATGCGGTGGTGCGCAAGCTTCCCGGCGTTCTGGGCGCCGCCGAAGGTGCCGTCGACGAGTCGTTCACGAGCGGTCTTCTGGAATATCCCCAGTACACAAGACCTGCCGTGTATCGCGGCATGGAGGTGCCGGGCGTGCTCCTCTCCGGCGATCATGGGGCCGTCGCCCGCTGGCGACGCGAGCAGAGCCTTGCTCGGACGGCGCAGCTGCGCCCCGATCTCATCGAATCTTTCGACCACGCGGGTTCGTTGACGCCCGCTGATCGGAAATTTCTCGATTCTTTGTAGCGGCGTCGGGGGCGCAAAGCGTCAAGCGGTATCATAGGCGTTCATGGTGTCGAGCGTGCCCGCGTTTCATCAACGTCGGGTGGGGTTGGAAGGGATGATCCGAGCATATGTTCTCCGGTGAGCACGCAGAGCGCAGGGAATCAGGCTGCCTGCGCTCAATCATCTCGTTTCTCGCCATCGTCGCCGCTGTGTTGGTGCTGTCGTGGGGTATTCGAACGTTCGTGTTTCAAGCTTACGGCATCCCTTCCGGTTCGATGGAGAACACCATCGAGGTGGGGGACATGGTTTTCTCCGAGAAGGTCACCTATTACGGCAGCGACCCCCAGCGGGGGGACATCGTTACGTTCTCCGACCCTGAGATCCCCAGTCGTATTCTCATAAAACGCGTCATCGCAACAGGAGGCGAGACCGTCGATCTGGTCGACGGCCGGGTCGTCGTCGATGGCGTGGCGTTGGAGGAGTCTTACACCGAGGGAAAGCCCTCGTATCCGCTCACCGCCGCCTATGGCACGGAGATCACCTACCCCTACACGGTTCCCGAAGGCGAGCTGTGGGTGATGGGCGACAACAGAACGAATTCCCAGGACTCGCGCTATTTCGGCTCGATCGATGAGTCGTCGGTCACGGGTCGTGCTGTTTTCACGTATTGGCCGTTGAGCAGAATCGGTTTGCTCAACTGATAAGGAGGGAAGAGGAGTCCCATGTCTTTCGAGGAAGCACAGGGCGAGGTCGCGCACGAGGCGACCGCGTATCCGCCGACGTTCCAAGACGTCATCATGAACCTGCAGCGCTACTGGGCCGACCAGGGCTGCGTGGTGCTGCAGCCCTATGACAACGAGGTGGGTGCAGGTACGTTCCATACTGCAACCACGCTGCGCTCCTTGGGTCCCGGAACCTGGCGCACGGCGTACGTGCAGCCCTCACGCCGCCCCACTGACGGCCGTTACGGCGAGAACCCCAACCGCCTGCAGCATTATTATCAGTTCCAGGTGCTCTTGAAGCCTTCGCCTGATAACGTGCAAGAGCTCTATCTCGATTCGTTGCGCACGATCGGCATCGA
>ERZ827469.2053-NODE-2053-length-16207-cov-6.145369_pt1 | contig 16207 bp, 18 predicted proteins | sample MGYA00519917_ERZ827469 | MGnify/ENA primary metagenome ERZ827469 (study PRJEB31778, sample SAMEA3449314) | human gut metagenome | biome: human gut; feature: human-associated habitat; material: faeces | place: United Kingdom | collected 2010/2012 ... | reverse complement strand
CGACCTCGCCAGGAGCAAAAGCCTGTATCAGATGATAGGCTTTGTTGGGACTGTTTTCCCTGCAATGGTCAAGCGTATATTTAAAGTCAATTGCTGCAGTTTCGGGCGCACACGCATAAGACGAAACATAGATTTGTTCATCGGTTTTGTCCGGGTTGCAGATATACTCTATGGCTTTATCAACGGTTGCTTTGATAGCATGGATTTTTGTGTATGCCATACCTCATTCATCAACTCCTTTACTTCGTCTATGTCCTCCTGATAAATGTTTCCGGTGCTGTTTACCCTCTTTGCGATCTGGTTTAAACTGGAGCTGATACGTCCCAGTTCTGTATTGTAATTTCGCAGATAACTGTAATCGACATCATACACATATCCATATAAGATCAGCTTGCGCAGGAACGCAGACATACTCTTCATGCCGGATGCTTTGAATTTGGTGTTGAGGATGTACTGCTCATCATCGCTGAGATAAAATTGCACCGGATGGGTGCGGTTTCGGTTTGCCATTGTGCCACGTCCTTTCTAAATTTGGGTACAAAAAAACTGCTGTAAAATGTTCGATTTTTACAACAGTCTGTTTCATGTTTTATTCAATTTTGGGTGTAATTACCCATAGCAAATTGTAGCAAAAACGGCAGGAAAGGTCAATGCATTTCGACGGTAAAATGAAGAATAACCGAAGAAAAATCGAGAGAGGGTTAGGGATACTTCCCTATGGAAATTCGACCACACAGACGATAGGAAAGTGTGGGGGATTTCGCCTGTGTCATGACACAGGCAGTGCTTGCTACTCTTGATTAGTTAAAGACTTTTAACTTTCCTGATTTTAAAATAATACCGATCAATAATATCCTGCAATGTAATGGATTTCATTTTTTCATCTACCATATTTTGAATTTCATGATAGAAGTCCCCAATAGCGAATTGAATGTTGATACCGATTCCACAATCCGGATTGGTATCTGTGTCCAGGTGAAGCAGCGGCTTATCGCCCTCTACGGCTCGGTAGATGTCATACATATTGATTTTATCTGCCGATTTTGCAAGAGCGGCATTCGCATGACCTTGTGTGTTGACAACAATGCCTGCATTTTTCAGGGTTGCCATAAGCTGTCTGACATAAGCTGGGTTTGTCTTGATACTTTCTGCAATTTTTGTGCTGGAGAGTTGTTCGTCATCTCCAAGAGCAATAAATATAAGAATATGAATGGTGTCACTAAGCTTTGTGGAATATTTCATTTGTCACCTCGAATTTTCTTCTTGCAATTTTTAAATTTACATGATAATATGATTTTAATGCTTGATGTAAATTTAATTTTAACAAGTAAAAAAATAAAAGTCAAGCAAAATAAAAAGTGTGGAATCTGATATAAAAAAGGAGATAAAGTGGTGTATGCAAAAGGAGGAACAAGTCAGTTTTCTGGCAGAAAAAATCCGTCAGGCAAATGCCGTTTTAATAGGCGGTGGTTCTGGTCTTTCCAGTGCGGCGGGATATAATCATTATCATTGGCTACCCTATATGGAGGAATGTTTACAAGATTTCAAGGAGTGGTATGGACTGAAATCTCCCTTTGACGGTTTTTACTACTGTTATTCATTGCCGGAACAACAGTGGGCATATTATGCACGTTACATACAAAGTATGTGGGATGCACCTACAGGACAGCCATACTATGACCTGCGTGATATTGTGGCGGAAAAAGAAGTCTTTGTTTTAACAACCAATATAGACATGCAGTTTGAACGGATTTTTCAGAAAGAAAGGATTTGCGATTATCAAGGTAACAGTGGCTATGTTCAATGCAGTCAGCCTTGCCATGACCAAATTTATTCCAATGTAGAAATGATTCGCAGGATGAACGAAAATATCCGGGAGCTGCGTGTTACTTCCGAGCTTCTGCCAAGATGTAATGAGTGCGGGAGAATCATGGTTCCCTGGGTAAGGGATGATACATTTTTGGAGGGAAAAGACTGGAGAGAAGGTGTAAGGCGATATGAGAATTTCCTAAAAAAATATCTCATGAATGGAACAGATAAGAATGTTGTACTGCTGGAGCTGGGGGTTGGTGAGATGACACCCAGTATTATTAAACTTCCTTTTGGGGAAATGACATACAAAAATGAAAAGGTATTTTATGCCTGTCTGAATCAGAAGAAATCCTCAACTCCAGAACATATAAAAGACAAAGGCATTTATATAGCAGGAGATTTGGCAGAAACCCTGCGGGATTTAAAAGAAAACATAGCGGGAAAGGAAATGTGATGAAGATGAATGTATATCAAGAGATAAGTCAAATCATCAAAGAAGCAGATGGTATTTTGATTGGAGCCAGTAATGGTTTGTCTATCGCAGAGGGATATAATATTTTTGCAGATGACGCATGGTTTCAGGAAAATATGGGAGATTTCAGAGAAAAATACGGACTGCGTTGTGTTTTACACGGATTTTCAGTGCCAATGAAGGTAGAAGAAAAGTGGGCGTTTGTAAGCAGACTTGTTAAGGCAAAAGCTATGCAGGATGAGCCGAGTGAGATTATGAAAAACATCTATGCACTAGTAAAGGATAAAGAATATTTCGTAGTAACTTCCAATGCGGAGGATCATTTTGTGCCGGCAGGTTTTGAGGCAGACCGTGTTTTTGAAATGGAAGGGAAATTAACCCAGATGCGGTGCAAGAACAGATGTCATGACGAGGTCTATCCTAATCAAAAAGCAGTTCTCGCCATGACAGAAGAGGAAGTAAACGGAAGAGTACCCAAAGAGTTACTGCCGAAATGTCCAAAATGCGGTGGAGATATGGAAGTAAATTGGGGTGAGATGTCCTCGTTTACAGAAACGAAAAATTGGAAGGAAAAGGCTGCCCGCTATCAAGAATTTATTCAGAATTTACATGGAAAGAAGCTGGTAATTCTGGAATTTGGCATTGGTTGGAGAAATCAGATGATTAAAGCTCCTTTGATGCAGCTAGCAGCAGTAGAACCACAGGCAAGATATATCACATTTAACAAGGGCGAAATTTACATTCCAGAGGAAATCAAAGAAAAATCCATCGGTGTGGATGGTAATCTTACGGTAGCGTTAAAGGAAATCAGAAAGGGAAGGATAGACTAAGTAAGGTGGTTAAAGATATTACAGTTGTGAGATAGGAGAATGAAAAAAATGAGCTGTTATGAAAATTTGGTAATGAAAACACAAATGAACTATTCCAGACACTATAGTACCTATGCATCCGGCGGTACTGCTGTAGTGTTGAGCAAACAAAAACCACTTCCTTATGAGGAACAGATTCAGGAATTTGTTCGCAGAGTGCAGGAGGCAGAGTGTATCATAGTAGGCGGAGCATCCGGTTTATCAGCGGCTGGAGGTGGTGACTTTTATTATAGTGATACCCCTTCTTTTCGTGAGCATTTTGGAAAATTTGCAGATAAGTATGGATTCAAAGGTGCTTTTAGCGGCATGATGCATCGGTTTTCTACAAGAAATGAACACTGGGGATATGTGGCAACCTTTTTAAATACTACACAAAATGCCCCTATCAGAGAGCCATATCTGGATTTGGATAGAATCTTGCAGGGAAAGGATTTTCATATCTTAACGACTAATCAGGATACACAGTTTGTAAAGATTTATCCGGAAGAAAAGGTCAGTGAGATTCAGGGAGATCATCGTTTCTTCCAGTGTTCCCAGTGCTGTCAGGATGAAACATGGGATGCCGTACAACCTGTGGCAGATATGATTGCGGCTATGGGAGAGGGGACAATGGTGCCGGATGAACTGATTCCTCGCTGCCCTCATTGTGGTGCGGAAATGTTTCCGTGGGTAAGAGGATATGGGAATTTTCTGCAAGGGAAAAAATACGAAGAAGAATATGAGAAAATCTCAAAATACATTCAAAAGAACAAAGATAGAAAAATTCTCTTGATAGAACTTGGAGTAGGGCGCATGACACCGATGTTTATACAGGAACCGTTTTGGGAACTGACAAACAGCTTGAAAGATGCATATTATATTTCCGTAAATTCAGAATATCAGTTTTTGCCGGAATTCATTGAAGATAAGGGGATTGCTATTTTGGGAGATATAGGAACAGTGTTAAAAGATTTGCGGAAAGCAAAAGAGGAAAGTGCATTTGTATGTTAAGTTGATTCTGTTTGAAAAAAATACTGCTATATAACCAATAGGCTCAGGGAAATTCCTCTGGGTCTTTCTTAAGATTCCTCGAAAATTGAGAATTACATATGTTCAATTCTTTGTATTAGGTATATATTTTGAAAAGTTATTCGGTTATACTGACAATATCAAAAGGCAGAACTGTTAGAATGAGGTGAGCAGATGGATACAGCACAGAGAATAAGGTTAATTCGGATGATTGAAAAAATAGAGAAGAACACAGAATTCAGTAGTAAAATCGGTGTGAGAAATACATCTGAGTTTGTATCAAGTAAACAATCAAAAAAATGAATGATTCAAATCATAACAGGAGTCAGAAGGAGTAGAATATGTTATCGTTACTATTTGCTATATGCATGATCTGGTTTATTGGAAAATTTTTTATATTTGGTGTAAAAGCATCCTGGGGAATCTTAAAGCTGCTCTGTACAGTTGTATTTTTCCCGGTGATTTTGATAGGAATGGTTGTTGGCGGACTGATTTATATTGCATTTCCATTGTTGATCATCGGCGGAATCATTGCACTTATATCATCTAACTCATAAAAATACGAGGAGGGAAGAAATTATGGGATATGATATAGAAAAAGAGAAACGAGAAGCGATTGAAGCAGGACAACGTGCGTTAAGTAGTCTTCGGACAGCAGAAGAAAACCTGAACAGTGCAAAAAATTGGGGCTTGGTGGATATGTTTGGTGGTGGATTCTTTTCTACGATGTTGAAACACTCCAAGATGGATCAGGCCAGACAAAATATGGAACAGGCGAAATATGATCTTCGTAATTTCAGTAGGGAATTAAATGATGTGAACATGGCTTGTAATCTGAAGATCAATACTGGAGATTTCTTATCCTTTGCAGATTATTTTTTTGATGGATTTGTTGTGGATTGGATGGTGCAGGATCGAATCAATAATGCTAGACATCAGGTGGAAGAAGCTATCCGCAGAACGGAATACATCATAAACCAGTTACAGCATATGTAAAAGAAAGAGGCAGTGAACCATAAATAGGTTCGCTGCCTTGTTTTTTCATACTTATTTCTGTTTCTTTTTTTCTTCTCTGAGCAATTCGATGTTTAGTCCCTGCTCTCCGGCTGTTTTATCAACCCAGAGATTCAGAGAATCTATTGCCAGAGAAATTTCATCCAGTTTGTTGCTGATAAAAGCAAAATCCTTGATCTCATCATCACTGATCTTACCGTCACGGGCAATCTGGATCAGACGTGTGGTAAGAGGATTAATCTCATTCAGACTGGCAATGGTTTCCAGGATTATATTGGATAAGTCAGAAACTTCGACTTCCGGAACATAACGATGTCCGATTTCACACTTATGAGAACAATAATAATTGCAGAGATCCGGGCGCTTGTAAGCATCAGCCATCTGGATGATATCGTAAGGTGTGGGTTCCTGCATTTCATATTCAAACTTTTCAATTTTAGAATCAGAAACAGCAGTCATTTTTTCACTGGCTTCTGATCTGGTGAGACCGGCTTTTTCCCGGCAAATCTGATAAATTGTCTTATTTTCTCTCGTAGATTGTTTCCCCATGAGAATAACCTCCCTGTATATCGCGAACATGAGGATTATCAGGCATTAAGTCCACATGCTGTGCGTGTATTTCCTTTATAGATTTTATTATACTTGAAGCATCAGTAAACAACAAGATTATAAATGGATAGGAAGCCAGAAAGACTACTGGTTGCTGAAAATCAGTATAAAGAATTCAAAAAGTCAGGGAAAAAACCAAGTGATTTTTGCAAGGAAAATCTTAGAATGTCTGACGTAAAATCATATGATTACGTGTTTAATTATTTTTCTAATTCCGGGATTCTTGTGGAAGCAATAAAAGAGTATCATAGAACAGCTAAGATTCCAAAAGGTGAATATACGCTGCTCGATTTGCTAAAATAAAAAAATTGCCTGGTTCAGAAAAATAAAAGATAATTCAAGATGCGGAAACCCTTAAAAAATCAAGGACTTCCGCACTTTTTTGTTTACAGAAAAATAATTTTGTAATCGCATACGCCAAATAGCAGAACACTAAGACGGAATCAATACACATGCACAATATCCGCTGGCAGGTTGAAAACAGTAGATGGTCAGAGTCTTGTCGATTTCCGGACTATAATCCTGCAGGATATGTTTATTGCCGTTTAATGCTACATCCGCATAAGTAACAAGCCATTTTTTATCCCCATTTTCAAAGACTTCATAAAAGGAATGATTCAACATTTCTGAAACGGGAACGCCCTCAACAACAGCCATTTCATCATTACAGTAACGGAATACAAAGTCTACACCATGTCCCTCCGCATCAAATACAAGTTCAATAATACAAAAAGCAAGTGGCATATCATTGAGAAAGCTACAGCTATCAAATAATTGAAGTGAGCTGTCTTCTGAAACCTCCGAATAGTTTTCTGCACATTTAAACCAAGGGACTTACGGATTTGTTTGTGCTGACTCAGATTACGTTTTCTTCCTTGAAAGACAGCACCATCAGTCATTGTATAAAGTCCTTCGTCGGATATATGAACAATTTGATTTTTTCGAAGAACAACGCCCTTTGAGATATTTAGAAAATCTTCTTCCGGCAAGTAGAGCATAAGTTCTTTTATCGGGATTGTAGTCGCAATGCTCTCTCCCGAGGAAAACGTAATGATTGTGTGAGGATTCTGTCTGGTAAGGTAAAAAATATCTGAAATTTTGATATTTTTTCGTTCGAAATATAGTGGAACATTATAACACATAGATATTAATTTTTTGACTTGCCTTTTGAGAGAGGAGAAAATTCTTTTTTCAAAGGGCTTTTTCTATTTATGCGGATATTCGTAACTACAAGACAAAAAATAGATTTGCGAATGAAAAGTGTGCTATAGTTATAAAAGATAAATCAGAAGAAGTCAGGAGGAAGAATGCAATGAAAGACGAAAAATCTAAAATAACAGCAGTTGCCATTGAAAAAATGATTGATTTTTATCAGGGGAATTTGAGAGATATCGAACATTTCCTGAAAGTATGGGCGTATGCAAAGACGATAGGGGAGCAGGAAAGTGTGGATGAAAACACACAGGGAATTCTTGAACTTGCAGCTGTGGTGCATGATATATCCTGTCCACTTTGCCGTGAAAAATATGGAAACACAAATGGTAAAAATCAGGAACTTGAAAGTGAACCGCTGGTAAAGGAGTTTTTGGAAGGAATGCCTGTATCAGAACAGAAAGTGGAGCGTATTATCTGGCTGGTCACACATCATCATACATACACCAATATAGATGGGATTGATTATCAGATTTTAATAGAGGCAGATTTTCTTGTAAATGCAAGTGAGAGTAATTTTTCAAAAGTGTCGATTGAAAATGCAAAATCCCGTATTTTTAGGACGGCAGCGGGATGCAGATTGTTGGAATCAATATTTTTAAGAGAAGAATAATAAAAAGCATTACATTGGAGAATAATTTATGGCACAATCAAAACAGGATGAACTATACAAAGCACTGCAACAGAAAGGCTATCCGGACAGCCTTTGCAGGGAAATTGCTTATAAACAGATGAACACAGATTATACAGCAACAAGAATGCTCGGCTATCTGTACCGCATATCAGATCCGCGACCGGAAGATGTGGTGGATGAGATGCTGGCAATTCTAAGCGATCGGAACGCAATTATCCAGAAAAAAGAATTGGAACATGCGCAGGCAACGATCAATAAGGTGTATCGCGAAGGCCTGTAAAAGGTGATCAGATTAAATATACGGATGAAAACAGGGGAAAAGAAATGCTGAACGTAATAGAAATCAAAGACTTTAATGCGCCGGAATTGGATATTTATGCCCGGCTGACGGAAAATCAGCTTGTAAACCGCGCTGACCCGGAAAACGCGCTGTTCGTAGCAGAAAGCCCGCTGGTCATTGGACGGGCGCTGGATGCAGGCTGCGAGCCGGTGTCGTTTCTGATGGAACAGAAGCATATTGAGGGCAAGGGCGCGGCGCTGCTTGCGCGTTGCCCGGACGTACCGGTCTATGCGGCAGAACTGGATGTTCTGACGCAGCTGACGGGATTTCATCTCACGCGCGGGATGCTTTGCGCGATGCGAAGACCAAAGCCGCGCGATCCGGCAGTTCTACTGCAAGGCGCATCGCGCGTGGCCGTACTGGAAAACGTGATGAACCCCACAAACCTCGGCGCGATCTTCCGTTCAGCGGCGGCGCTTGGCATGGATGCAGTACTGCTGACAAACGCGGGCAGTGACCCGTTATACCGGCGTGCCGTGCGCGTGAGTATGGGCACGGTCTTTCAGATTCCATGGGCCTATCTTCCGGAGGACTGGCCAACGCTCCTGCATGCACTCGGCTTCTGCACGGCAGCTATGGCCCTGCGGGATGATTCCGTCCGTCTGGACGACGCGCGCCTCGCGGCAGAACAGAGGCTTGCCATTGTGATGGGCACGGAGGGGGACGGGCTTGCAGATGCAACGATCGCCTCCTGCGACTATACTGTCCGCATCCCTATGCACCACGGCGTCGATTCTCTGAACGTCGCCGCTGCCAGTGCCGTGGCCTTTTATCAGCTTGGCCGGGCATGAGAAAAAATGAAAGCCGGAAGTGCATACACGCGCTTCCGGCTATTGATTATGTAAAAACAGGAATTAGTCCTTGATCTCGCGGATAGAGAGGAATCGAAGCTGGTTGAGGGGCTTTCCAGTCTTGTCTGCGACAATCGCCATGAGCATGGCAGCTGTCTTGTCGGGGACGTCGTGCAGCGCGATCTTACCGGCGGAGCCGGGTGCAGGCGCGTTCTTCGCGGCGGGTGCAACAGGTGTAGCAGTGGGCGCAGCAGCAGGCTCTGCGGCCTTTTTGCGGCTGATGATGGCACCGGCAATCTTTGTGACGCACATCAGAAGAATGAGGCCAAAAAAGACGACAGCCATGCCGAGCACAACGATCAGAGCAGCAGTACCAATGGAGATTTTCTCCATGGCGGCGTTAATCAGAAACATGTTTCTTCCTCCTCACAGGGCGCCGAAGCACCTTGATTTTTCAGAGACAATTATACAGCAGGAACATGTTAATTTGGTGTTAAGGAACAAAAGTAGAAAGGGGCTTGCAAAGCAGAAAAAACATGCTATAATACAGATAGGAAAGTAAACAAGGCGGGTCGGTTCGCCCGGCATGGAACGGATGCCGGAAGCGGAATGGGGTGCAATTCCCCGCGAGTGGGTCACTGTGATGCGCGCATGCCGCGCTCAGTCAGATACGTCAGAACCAGACCTGTGCTCCTGCCGTCACCGGGAGTCTATGGACGATTGAGTTTGTCCGCACGGCTGGTGGCTGTGCGGACTTTTTGTCTGGCGCTTTTCCTCCCCCGGAAAGCGCCGTCCGGAAAGCTGCACAACCCATGTGCTTTCCGGGCAGTCTGCGCAGATCCCCCTCTGCGGTGTGCTGTCAACAAAAAGAGCCCCCTTCGGCGTTGGGAACCGCCGAAGGGGGATTTTTTCTATGCAAAAACATGGCAAAATAAGAAATGTGCCCTTTCCTTGCCCCTGCGGGGCAACCGGAAATGATGCGCAAAACTTCATGCACCGCATTTGTGCATTCCGTGGTACAATGCCCATGCTGAAGTTTTATGTCCAGCAGCGGGAACTGGCCGTCTCCCGCAGGATTTGCTGCATTTGCGGCCACTGCGCTTCCATGTTCGCCGCAAGCCGCAGCTGTGCGCGGCAGCGGTCGAGATTCTGCGTCGGCCGGTCGATCTTGAAATAGACATCACCGTCCAGATAGTCCTTCAAAAAGCGCATGCCAAGTTCAATGGTAATGATCTTCGCGCCGAGCGGCAGGACGTTGATCTCGTTTTCCGTCAGCGCATGCCCGCAGGCATCGAGATATCCTTCCAGATAAGCCCGGTACATGTCAAGCCGCAGGAAGACCTTTGACAGATCTGTCTCATCCTCCGCTGCCGAGGACGCGCCGAAGCGCACTGCGTCGCCGAAATCGTAGGCCGACAATCCCGGCATGACAGTATCAAGATCAAGGACGCTTCTGGCGCGGCCCGTTTGTTCGTCAAGCAGGACGTTATTCAGCTTCGTATCATTGTGCGTCACCCGCAGCGGCAGCGCACCGCTGCGCAGCATCCGGCAGAGCGTGCCGAGTTCCTGTTCGCGGGAGAAAATAAATGTAAGCTCCGGCCCGACCGCTCGGACGCGCCCGCAAGCGTCGGCCTCCACCGACGCGCGCAGCTGGTTGAGCCGGTCCTCGGTGTCGTGGAAGTGCGGAATCGTTTCATGGAGCGTTGCAGCGGGGAAGTCGGCCAGCGCCTGCTGGAACTTGCCGAAGGCGACCGCCGCCTGATAAAAATCGTTGCAGTCGCGCGGCGCTTCAAGACTGAGGCCGCCGGAGATAAAATCATAGGCTCTCCAGAACTCCCCCTGCGCATCGACGGCGTATTTTCTGCCGTCTTTCGCCGGGCAGAGGCAGATCATCTCCAGTCCAATGTCCTTGCGCGCAATAAAGCGCGAAACAGCATCAATGTTCTCGATCAACTCTTCTGGATGCCGAAATGCAACGCGGTTGATGCGCTGGAGCGTATAAACTCTCCCGCTGCTGCAGGTAACACGGAAGGTGCGGTTAATATGACCATTTCCAAACGGTTCGCAGGAGACGGGCGTTCCGTCCAGACAAAACTGCTGTAAGACCTGTTCCATACCTGATCTGACCTTTTCTCTTTGCTGCGTCCCACATGCGGAACGTTCTTTCTATTCTATCCGCTTTGCCCTCGAATTGCAACCTCCAAGACAAAAAACAATAGAAATCCAACCGCAGGCTCCCCAAAAAAGCTCCCCCTTTGGCACAAGGGGCCGATTCCCCCTATCAGGGGGAAATGGCCCGAAGGGCCAAAAGGGGTAGGGACGCTGTCAGCAAAGCTGACTGAGGGGATGCGAACGTCACAAATTTCGGAACACTCTGAATTTTGAGGCATATCCCCTCCGTCATTTGCTGACGCAAATGCCACCTCCGCCTTACCGCGCGGGGCGCGGCAAGGGGAGGCTCACCCGGAGCAAACCCTCCACCAATCCATCAAAAAACGACCCTCAAATTTGTGGAAAATAACCCCTATTTTTTCTTGCGCAGAGGCCTATGGTGTGGTATGATAAGGAAAACTGAAAAAGTGTGACCACCCGCCGGACGAAGAATGCCTCTGCCCGGCGCGAAGCGTCTGTAAAAATTCAATGGCTGTGCCATTTTTTAACATAGATGCAGTTTCCACACACGAAACAATCAATACAAAGGAGGAGATCTGAAGTAATGAAGAAGAGATTCGTTGCTTTTTTGTTAGTTCTGATTATGGTGCTCGGCATGCTGCCTGTGTCGGCATTTGCGGCTGACGGTGACGTCAGTCCGCAGGCGCTGAATACCGGCCATAAGATCGATGTAACGTTCACCGTTCTTTATGTCGGCGATGAGTTCAACATCGGCTACAATTACGGCACGTCTGAAAAGACGCAGTTTGTATGCCAGTACTCGACGCCGCACAGCGACACGGCCTACAACAACCACACGATCGCCATCAGCGATATCAAGGCGGCTGCGGACAGAGCGTCTGTGAACAGCGGCTATCAGATCGTTGGCTGGAGCAAAGAATCGAATGCGAACCCGAAGACTTGGGCTCTCAGCATGAGTGGGACGACTGCCTGCAACAAGGGTACGTCGATCTATCTGGTTGCGAAGGATCCCAACCCGCAGGTCACCTACACCTTGACCTACGACAAGAACACGACGGACAATGTCACCAATATGCCGGAAACGCAGACGGAGACGAACAGCAAGGGTTATGCAACGTTCCCTCTCTCCGGGAAGATTCCCGTCCGTAACGGCTACACCTTCAAGGGCTGGCAGACCGGCGACGGCAAAACGGTCGCCCCAAATGTTACGCTGACCAAGGGGGCTCCGCGCATGACCATTTACGCGGTCTGGGAAGCAAAAAATCCTCAGCCCCCGCTTATTCCTGCTCCCTCCTATGACGATCTGAAATCTGCTATCGGGCAGATTCAGGTAAAGGACGTCAGCACGCCCAGCTGCGGGACGGAAAACTACGACCTGATCGACAACACGGAGAGCGAGCCGTTCAACTGGACGAAAACGGCGAGAGCGGATCAACCGGGGAAATACGACGTGACCATCAAGACCGCGCCGTATGTCGCAAAGTACAACAGCGAAAAAACGAAGACGCATGAGCTCAACAATGCGAACCAGACAACGCTGAAGCTTGTAATCAGCTACGAGAATAACAAGTGGGTACTGGACGACGGCCTGCGTGTGATCGAGGTTAAGCACAGCGAGCAGAACCCGCCTACGGATATCCCGAACCCCAATCCGGGTAACATTGCCGAAAACCTCAAGGTCAAGGTCGTGTGCACCACGCCGAACTCTGGCCATGAGCCTGCATTCTACAGCCTGATCGACGGAACCTTCACCCATACCGACATTGAGCAGTCCGGTGATTATCCGACCTGCTCGATCACGATCAGCCCGGACAAATATATCAGTCGATACTCAACGGATAAGAACTGCCAGCATACCACGCCCGATGATCCCAAGACCGTGCCTCTGCTCTGGAACAAAGAAGCGCAGAAATGGGCTGTGAACGATGACCAGATCGGCCTGAACGGTGTTGTTTTCAACGCGGTCTGCGAAGCTGTCCCCGACACCTTCACCGTCACCTACACCGACGGCGTTGAGAACGAAGAAGTTTTCGCCGATCAGGTCTATTCTGACCTTAGGAAGGATTCCACGACCCCCGCGTTCAACGGCACCCCAACCCGCACCGGCTACACCTTCGCAGGCTGGGAACCCGAAGTTGCGGCAACGGTCACGCAGACTGTGACCTATGTTGCGAAGTGGGAAAAGAAGACCTACAAGGTCGTTGCCAAGCTGTATGTGAACGGCAAACCGGCTTACTATCAGAACGAGGATTTCTATACCTATAAAGTTTCCGGACTTTATGGTGAAAACATCGATTTCGACACCATCAAGGCAGAAGCAGTGGAGCAGGCGAAGCAGATCAAGAAGGCTTCCGCTTCCTACACCGCTGTGATCCTTGAGGATCACGAGCCGAACCCCGTCTGCACGACCTTTGGCGAGCATCAGCCCGGTCAGGCTACGCACTATGTCAAGGTCAATGTCAAGACCGAAGAGAATGTCGTGATCTTCCAGTCCTTTGAAGGCAAGACGGATCTTACGAAGCTCCACACCACGACTGCGCCCTATGGCACCAGCGTTGTTGAGTTCCTGAACGGCCTCGGCCTCGATCTCGATGTCGCTGGCTATACGCTCGACACGGCCGAAGACGGCAATACCAACTGGTACAAGAAGGACAGCCCCAAGTGGACGTTCGGCGCGAACGATACGATCAACGGCTGGACGAATGTTCTGCTCAAGTACACCATCACCCCGCACAACATCTACGCATTCGCAAGACTGAACAGCGCGTTCGCTCCGCTGACGAGTGTAGAGTTCGGCGAGTTCGTCAAACTGAATGACGCAACGCTGACGCGTCTCGGCCTCGGCAGCTACAACGCCAACAACTACATCTCCATCGGTACGTTCAGCTTCAACAAGCTGCCTCTGATGGGTGATGACTTCATGTCGTACTACGGCGATGAAGAGTTTGACGCGGTCGTTGCAGAACTGGCGGATAACATCGTGCTCGAAACCGGCGTTTCCAAAGAAGTGGCTGAGAAGATCGCATGGACATATCTGTTCAAAGCGGACAACAGCGACTACATGACCGAAGCTGGCTACCCGACGGACGATGAGAACGGCTACCAGCTGTCCGGTAACCTGAACCTCGCGACAGTGATGTTCGAGGCCAACGGCGAAAACGTTACGGGCATGCCCGCTGTCAACTACACCTACGACGACATCCTTGAGATTCACGACTTCTATTTCACCGGCGACACCTTCACCCTGCCCGCTGACCCGACCCGCGAAGGTTATATCTTCGAGGGCTGGAGCGTTACGGTCATCCCGGCTGAAAATGATGCCGACCACCTTGACGCTGACGGCGCAGACGATGCGGCCGATGAAACGCTCCTCAAGGCTGGCGACACCTACACCATCACCGCGGGCGGCGTGAAATTCACCGCACAGTGGAAGAAGAAGACGTTCACAGTCAAGTACTACCTCCCGGATGAAACCGGTGCGTGGGTAGAAAAGAAGATGGACACGGTTGACTCTGTTGACTATGCCACCTACAGCCTGTGGACTCCGAATGCAGAAGATGGTTACGAATTCAGCGGCTGGTATCAGAAAACAGCTGATATTGGCGTAAAAGCTAAGGTCGAAAAGCTGTACATGGCCAAGGAATGGAAGCTCTACGGCAAATTTACGCCCATTGAGTACACCATTCAGTATGTATACAACGACGGCAAGGCCACCAGCACCAACCCCACGACGTACACGGTTGAGAGCGATACCATCACGCTGGCCGATGCGACCGGCGCTGACTGGGGCAAGACGTTCCTTGAGTGGCACGACGAGAACGGCCAGAAGATCACCGAGATCCCCACTGGCTCGACTGGCGACCGCGTTATCACGGCATACTGGAACTGGCCTGTCCATCTCCACTACCTCGATAAGGACAACAACGAGATCGAAAGCGCTACGCTCTATGTCAGCGAGCTTGAACCCGGCGCATGCGTCCTGCCGACCGGCGAAAAGACCGGTTATGACTTCGACGGCTGGTATGAAGCCAAAAAGGATATCGGCACCGCCAGTCACAAGCTGAACGCTCTGTCCATAGCCAAGAAGTGGGAGCTCTACGGGCGCTACACGGCAAAGACCGACGTGAGCTACACGGTCAAATACCTGCGTGAAGGCGACAATAAGGTTCTCGCGCCTGAAAAGGTCGTGACCGATCAGACGTTCGACACCGAAGTGACCGAGCAGGCCGCAGACGTGGTCGGCTACACGCCGGACGCACCCAGCAAGACGATGATCCTTGATGAATACAACAAGGTTCTCACGTTCTCCTATTCGGCCAACACCTACCGCTACGAGATCCACTACTTCCTGCAGGAGCCCGACGGCTCTTATATGGAAAAGGAAGTAGACACGACCCCCACCGGCGTATTTGATACGACGGTCACGATCACCCCGGATCCCAACAGATACGGCGCGCACTATTCCTACAACAGCGTCAAGAGCGTTGTCTCCGGCGTTGTTACCGTGGATGATCCGGCGACGATCCTGAAGCTCAATGTCTACTACGATCTGGACTTCCATACCCTGACGTTCGACACCATGGGCGGCTCCGCCATCGACCCGGTCACGGTCCGCCACGGCAATGCAGTTGCAAGACCCGCTGACCCGACCAAGGACAAGTACACGTTCATTGGCTGGTACGTCGATCCCGAATTCACCGCGAAGTACGACTTCGCAACGGTTCTGGAAGCAGACAAGACCATCTACGCCAAGTTTGAACTGACGTCCACCCCGATCGGCGACATCTATGTCCGCTACGACGTCCTGCACATCAAGCAGCTGCCCGACGGCTCCTATGATCTTGCCAACGCTAAGGTCGAGCACCTGAGCGCCAAGAAGGACACCACCGTCACCGCGGTTGTCAAGGATTACAGTGCAACGCATCACATCAACGTCAACAGCACCCTGAGCAAGCTGACTGACACCGCCATCCAGCCCTATCCCGGCGCGGACGGCAAGCCTGTCTACACCATCCTGTCGGTTTACTACGATCTGGACTTCCACACCCTGACCTTCGACACCATGGGCGGCTCCCGCATTGACCCGGTCACGGTTCGTCACGGCAATGCAGTTGCGAAGCCCAAGGATCCCGTCAACGGCGGCTACATCTTCGACGGCTGGTACACTGACAAGACCTACAGAACCCCGTACAACTTTGCGACTGTGCTGACGCAGGATACGACGATCTACGCCAAGTGGTTCCTGATCGCCCTGCCCGGCGTCACCATCAAGAAGACCACCCCGAAGCTGAACACGTCTGATCACTTCGCGTA
>ERZ827469.2047-NODE-2047-length-16240-cov-3.637998_pt1 | contig 16240 bp, 18 predicted proteins | sample MGYA00519917_ERZ827469 | MGnify/ENA primary metagenome ERZ827469 (study PRJEB31778, sample SAMEA3449314) | human gut metagenome | biome: human gut; feature: human-associated habitat; material: faeces | place: United Kingdom | collected 2010/2012 ... | reverse complement strand
AGGGCATGGTGCTGAGCGCAGGCTCCCCGCTGGCCACTGTTGCCAGCGAGAACGATGACCTGGAGATCGTGGCCATGGTCACCGTGAACGACCGCCCGCTGCTGCATGTGGGCGACCCGTGCAAGATCGCCATCACCGGCTTGTCGGAGTATTCCTACGGCACCCTGACCGGTACCGTGACCGCCATCGACAGCGACGTGACCACCAGCACCAGCGCTTCGTACTACAAGATGACCATCAAGCCGGACAGCACCTATGTGGTGAGCCGCAGCGGCGACAAGGTCGATCTTTCCAACGGCATGAGCGTGACCGCCCGCGTGGAATACGATCAGGTCACCTACTTTGAATATGCAATGGAGGCTCTGGGTGTGCTGTTCCGCTGATGCGGGCACCGTTTCCGGCGCTGAATTTCGCTCCATTTTTAACACCCAGAGAGGTACACGAACCATGAAATCAACCGCAAAGACCCTGGCCCTTGGCGCGGCACTGCTCTGCCTGCTGGCCGGCGGCATGGCCCTGCCGGCATCGGCTGCCGTGCCCCTGACCGGCACCGCCGTGTCGCTGCCCTGGAACAGCGATAACAGCGTGCCTGCCGAGAGCATTGAGGCCGGCACCTATTCTTCCAACATGCTGTTGGGCGAGACCCAGCAGCTGTCGCCCACGGTGCGCCCCCGCAACAGCACCGACTCCGTCATCTACCTCACCGATGACAGCAGCGTGCTTACCGTGAGCAACAGCGGCGTGGTGCAGGCTGTGGGCGTGGGCACCGCCACCGTGACGGCCGCCGCAGGCAACCAGATCTGTGCTTACACCATTTCGGTTTCCATGGACTCCACCATGATCGTCACCGAGATGGATCTGGCGCTGTCCTCCAACACCATCTATGTGGGCAACTCGGTGTCGGCATCGCTGCAGGTGCGGCCCTCGTCCGCCTCGCAGTACGCCACCATCTCCCTGACTTCTTCCAATGAGAAGGTGGCCACCGTCAACAGCTTCGGCCGCGTGACCGGCGTGAGCCCCGGCACCGCCACCATCACCGCCGCCTGCGGCTCGGTCACCGCCAGCACCACCGTTACCGTGCTGGCCATCCCCACCGAGGCGACCACCGGCGGCACGGTCAGTTCCGGCACCACCTCCGCCAACAGCGGTCAGGTCATTACGGTAACCCCCTCATATGTGGTGCTCAAGCCGGGTGCCACCCGCACCCTGACGGCCAAGGCCACCCCGGCTTCGGCCTCCCAGAGCTTCACCTACAAGTCCGGCAACAGCAGTGTGGCCACCGTGAGCCCCAGCGGCGTGATCACCGCCGTGGGCACCGGCTCCACCTCCATTACGGTTTCCAACGGCAAAGCCACGGCGCTGGTCACCGTCATCGTGAACCGCTCTGCTTCCGCTTCCTCGGGCAGCGACAGCAGCAACGGCGATGACGCTGCCAACGGCGACGATGACAAGATCACGCTGGACCCCACCGTGCAGACCATTCAGGACAGCGCCGACCATGAGGTCGTTTTTGCTCAGTCGGAAGTCCCGGTGATCACCGGCGACATCCTCAACTCTCTGCGCACCACCGGCAAGACCCTGTGCGTGGTGGGCGACGGCTACACCCTGCAGGTGTCCGGCAAGGACGTGCGCAACACCACCGGCGAGCTGAACACCTCGCTGGAACTGCAGCAGGTGGAGCAGGGCCTGGAGTTCGTGGTGAACGACGGCAAGACGGTCCCCTGCTCGGCCCGCATTGATCTGGACAAGAGCGATTACTCCCGTCTGTACCTCTACAACGAGACCACCGGAAAGTGGCAGTACCTGAACAGCTACAAGGACGGCGCGATCACGCTGGACACCGCCGGTCGTTATCTGCTGACCAACGAAAATCTCCGCTTCGCCAACATCAACTGGACCTTCTTCATCGCTGGCGGCGCGGTGCTGGTGGTCATTGCGGTGGCCTACATCGCGTTCAAGAAGCGTTACTGGTTCTGGTAAGCCGCTCTTCCTCATCTGAAACAAAGATACAGCGAGGCCCCTCTGAAACGCTCAGAGGGGCCTCGCTTTTGTTGTAATTATATTCTGGTTGCCGTACTGTCAAAAGGCTCCATCCCTGAGGGAGCTGGCTTTGCGCAGCAAAGACTGAGGGAGTTCCCGTAATTCCCGTAAGCAGCAGTTTATTCCACGGTCACGCTCTTGGCGAGGTTGCGGGGTTTATCCACGTCGCAGCCGCGCAGCACCGCCATGTAGTAGGCGAACAGCTGCAGCGGCACGATCAGCTGCAGGGGCATCAGGATGTCCTCATATTCGTCCAACCGGATCACGGCATCGGCCACGCCCTGCAGGCCGGCGGTCGCGACGACCGTAAAGGCAGCCGAAGGATAACTCTCTCCCCTGTAATACTCCACGATTGCAGAAGCCGCCGAAGCGAGCCTGCGGTCGATGGGATAATCACGGCTGAAGAGCAACGGCAGCACCTTGTGATAAGGTATCCCCTTGCCCATTATCTCCGCCGGCGAAGCCAGAATGTAACGGGCATTGTCCTTCAAGTCGTACAGCAACTCGATGGAAGACATGAAACAGACGTCGAATATCACATAATCGAACTTTATCTCCGAGAGTCCCTCCACCAAATCCCCGGCGGACATATACTCTTCCCCGTCGGGACCATAGGCCCTGGTCAGCGCATTGTCAGGCCGCCGCAGGTCGTGTTCGATATAGGATTCGCCCGACATGGGCTGCCGCAGATTGTTGAGTTCGGGCGGGAACCACCCCGTTCCGTGGCCGTGCAGCGAAATGCCGTACACTTCGGCCGGCGCATAATACTGTACGTCCTGCAGAACGGCCTTCATGACGGCGGGGTCGGTCGAATCCTGCTCGCCATACTGCTTCAGTACCCGTTCGATTACCTCCCCGTTCTCCTTTACGATTTCCGTCAGCACCGTCTTGCTTTCGCCCGTATAGTTCGTCAGTCCGTCCCAATAGACCAACACCCGCGTATCGGCCGGAAGCCCCGCACGGACCGCTTCCATCGCCATGTTGACATTCCCTCTGATGTAACGCCACAAATTGTTGTTCGTCACTGCGTAAATGAGAAATGTATGGCTGCCTTCGGTCGGCTCGCAGCCCGGTCCGCCGGGACACACCGGTCCCTTCGTGCAGCCGACGAATGCCGCTGCCGTCGCAACGACGAGAAACGTTCTCCTTATCCTGTCAAAAACACTCATACCGCACCTTTTATTTATCATATCCGCCTATCGGATAGTCATTTATTTTCCACCGGCGTTCTTTCTGCGGAGCATCTTCCGGATTGCCCCAGTAAACCCGGCTGTAATCGAAATAATATCCCTTGCTCAACTGCCGCCCGTTCTCGTTCGCAACCGTAATATACTCCGTGGTACGCGAAACGACCAATCGTTTGGCTACGGAGAGTCCCAGCGTCCCCAACACATCGCTGACATGCGAAAACCGCAGCACATGCATGGGCGACTTCTCCGTCAACCCCGTCCCCGAAGCGCTTATCGCAGCGAGCACCTTGTTCAGCCGGTCGTAGTTTATCCGTTCATTCAGCGTGTCCCCGACGGCCCCGTAGGCATAGGCGAGAAAATTGAGGTTCGTGGGGCTGAACGGATCCGACCGCATCACCTCCTCCGCGTAACGGATGATGTCGCGCATGTTTTCCTCGGAAGGGTCGCCATGCGCCTTCTCGAAAGCCATCAATACCTTATCTTCCGCCGGTATGGGAGCCAACGGATGATAATCGTCCGAAAAGGCATATCCGTAGTAAAGGTAATAATAATCCTTTTCCGTCAGCGTCGTATCGCCCGAATTGTACCGCAGCATCAAAGCCGGATAGTAATAGGGCGACTCGTTGTTGATGGTCTGTTCGAATATGTCGTCGTTGTCGGGAGCGACCTGTCCCGACAGCACAGGGGCTGCCAGCACGGCCGCCAACAAAATAACGAATAATTTACGCATATATCAATAACGTTCAACGGGCGGTATTTATTGGCTCGCTTTCTCTGTCTCCGTCCGAAACGTCCCGGTCAGCCCCCGTCGTCAGAGACCGGCTTCCGAAGCGAGAAGGCGTATCCTATCGGAAAGTTCCGGCGACGACGCCACCAGAGGCAGGCGCAGATTGTTTGCAATCAATCCTTTGATACTCAAGGCGGCTTTTATACCCGTCGGATTGCCTTCGGCGAAAAGGCTCTTCTCAAGCTCCGCGATGTCGCTCCACAACCTGTGCGAGCGCTTCGCATCCTGTGCCATCGCCGCCCCCACCATCTCCGCCATATAGGCCGGATAGGCATTGGCCACGACGGAGATAAGCCCGTCGCCCCCCTTTTCAATCAAGGGTACGGCCAACGCATCGTCTCCCGACAATACATGGAAACCGTCCGGCCTGCCGGCTATCAGCTCGTTGACCTGCTCCATGTCGCCGCTCGCCTCCTTGACGGCGATAATGTTGCCGGTCTCTTCGGCAAGTTTCAACGTAGTCTGCGGTTGCATGTTGACTCCTGTCCGGCTCGGTACGTTATACAAAATGACCGGTACCGGAGAGGCATCCGCAACCGCTCGGAAATGTTCGTACAGCCCACGCTGCGAAGGACGGTTGTAAAACGGCGTCACACTGAGTATCGCGTCCACCCCTGCGAGGTCGAAATCATGCAGAGCGGCCACGACGGCAGCCGTATCGTTGCCTCCTATCCCCGCAACCAACGACAGACGACCGGCATTGCGGCTTTTGATACGTTCGAGAACGGCCTTGCGCTCGGCCGTAGAGAGAGTCGGGGTTTCGGCCGTAGTACCGAGAGCCACCAGATAGTCCACACCGCCGGCTGTCACATAGTCTACCAATGCGTCCAAAGCCGGAAAATCAATCGCTCCGTTATCCTGAAACGGGGTAACCAAAGCAACCCCGAGTCCCGAAGGAAAAGGTTTCATACGTTCATCTTATAAAATTCCATCCGCCGGCAAACTGCCGATACACCGACAAGGCAAAAGAAACCGACATCTTTCCGCCATTTTCTAACGGATGCTCATCTGCCCGACAGGAAGTCCTTCCCGTTCGTCAGGCAAATATAGATATTTTTTTCTTATCCCATCGAAAATATATAGACAAAAAGTAAAAATAAATAAATTGAAACACCCATAAAATAAGGATAGGGCAAAAATTAAAACAGTGATTGTTGGCCCGTTCCGTCCGTATCCGGAACAATACCATCGGTGGGTTCCCCATTTGCCATAGGTCTCTCTGCGGCCGTCTTCTCCACCCCTTCTTCCACCATGCGCTCGAAATCCTCTTCGGCAATTATCCGTACACCGAGCTTCGTGGCCTTGGCCAGTTTCGCAGGCCCCATGTTGTCGCCCGCGAGCAGATAATCCGCATTTTTCGAGACGGCCGCGAGGTTGCGCCCGCCGTGCGACTCTATCAGCGCTTTCAGCTCATCCCGGCTGTGACGGCGGAACGTGCCGGAAATAACGATATGCAACCCTGCCAGCGAATCGGAGAGCCGCTGCTCTTCGTCGGCTGCGAATTGCACGCCGGCGGCCCGCAGCCGCTCGACGATATGTAGATTCACCGGGTCGGCGAAATACTCCCGAATACTGCCGGCAATCTTGTCGCCCACCTCTTCAGCCTGAGCGAGCTCCTCCTGCGAGGCGGCCATGATGGCATCGAGGCTCCTGAAATGCGCCGCAAGGTTGCGGGCCGTCGTCTCGCCGACAAACCGTATGCCCAATGCGTAGAGCACACGTGCAAACGGAACTTCGCGCGAACGGAGAAGGCTTTCCATAATGTTGGCCGCAGACTTCTCGCCCAACCGGGGCAACACCGCCACCTGTTCCGGCTTCAGGTCATACAGGTCGGCCACATCCCGAACCATCCCTTCCGAATAGAAAAGTGCGGCGGTCTCCTCGCCAATTCCCTCGATATCCATCGCCTTGCGGGAGATGAAATGTACGATACGTCCGACTATCTGGGGAGGACAGCCGCTGCTGTTGGGACAGTACCAGGCCGCTTCGCCTTCGTACCTTACGAGCTCCGCTCCGCACTGCGGACAGTGTGTGACGAACTCGAAAGGTTTGCTGTCCGGTCTTCGCATCGCCTCCTCGACACCGGTTATCTTGGGGATGATTTCCCCCCCTTTCTCCACATAGACCATATCGTCGAGGCGCACATCGAGCAGCGCTATCTGGTCGGCATTGTGAAGGGACGCCCGTTTCACCGTCGTACCGGCAAGCTGTACCGGCTCGAGGTTCGCCACCGGCGTGACAGCCCCCGTACGCCCTACCGAAAACTCGACCGACACCAAACGGGTGAGTGCCTGCTCAGCCTTGAACTTGTAGGCTACGGCCCATCGGGGTGCCTTGGCTGTAGAGCCGAGACGACGCTGCAGGTCGTAACGGTCGACCTTGACTACCGCACCGTCCGTATCGTACGGCAGGTTCGGCCGCAGTCGGTCGGCATCGTCTATGAAACCGATAATCTCCTCCCAGGTACGGCACAGCCGCATGTGGTCCGAAATACGGAATCCCCACTCCCGAGCCTTGTTCAAATTCTCCCAATGCGATTCATAAGGCAATCCTTCGCCTGCCATGGCATACAGGAAACACTCCAAACGCCGCGATGCAACCACCGAGGAGTTCTGCAGTTTCAGCGTCCCGGCCGCCGCATTGCGCGGATTGGCGAAAGGCTGCTCCCCTATCTCCTCCTTCTCCCGGTTCAGGGCGGCAAACACCGCACGGGGCATATATATCTCCCCCCGCATCTCGAAATACCGGGGCCAGTCGTCTCCGGAGAGTACCAGCGGAATACTGCGTATGGTACGCACGTTGGCCGTCACATCGTCACCCATCGTACCGTCACCGCGCGTCACGGCACGGACCAGCCTGCCCTCCTCGTAAGTGAGTGAAATAGCCGTACCGTCGAATTTGAGTTCGCAGGCGAACTCCGTATCGCCCGTCTCCTTCGTCACTCGGTCGTAAAATTCACGGAGCTCTTCCAGCGAATAGGTGTTCGCCAGCGACATCATCGGATAACGGTGCCGGACGGCCTCGAAACGGTTCGTCATATCACTGCCCACCCGCTGGGTGGGCGAATTGACATCGTAATACTCCGGATATCGTTGCTCCAGTTCCTGCAGTTCGCGCAGCATCTCGTCGAACTGTCTGTCGCTCACGGCCGGAGTATTCTCCACATAATATAATCTGTTGTACTCGTTAAGCTTTTCGCGCAGCTCCTCTATCCTCTCTTTCGGGGCCATAGATACACTATTTCGTCTATTCTTTTCCAATATCCGCTACGGACACGATAAAGGTACGGATTTTGTCGTTCCTATCAGCACAAACCTGCTGAAAATCGTTGTCTGAAGGCCCTGCAAGGCACAAAACGTTTTTTCGCTGAAAAAACTCCGATTTGGTACTTGTCTTGCAAATTTTGCTTATACTTGCAAAAATTTTTTTCAGACTATGCCAAACGTAAAGACAAATAAGAAACGTGTAGTTGTCAAACTGCAGAACATGCCCGAAGAGCTGCAGGAAGAGGTGAGGAAACAGTACCCTTACGGTTTTACCGACCACATGATGCGCATAGACAAAGGACCGGGCGATTTCTTCTATGCCGTCGTATTCGAGACGGAAGATACGAATTACCTCGTCAAGATAGACGTCAATGTGGACGGACAGATAGAGGACGACGACGACAAGGAGTATTATAACGACGAAATAAAAGGTGCGGATGAACTCGCCGACAGGCCGGACGACGAATCCGACGAGGAGGACGAATAGAGGGTTCGCAGCTTTGCGGAGGGACGGCCCCGTAACCTCCGGACAGACAAACCGACAAACAAAAGGACAAGATTATGGCAGAGAATCACAAACATTACGACAACGGGGAGATAACGGTGCATTGGAAACCGGAGCTTTGCTGGCACGCCGCCGAATGCGTAAGCCATCTTCCGAAGGTTTTCAACGCGAAGAAACGTCCGTGGGTGGATGTACGGGGCGCCTCTACCGACGAAATCATCCGGGTGGTGGAGATGTGCCCGAGCGGAGCCTTGTCGTGGTCGAAGACGGAACCGAAAGGATAATCCGTTCACAAACCGCTCCAAAAGAGAAGGCAGACCGTTATGGTCTGCCTTCTCTTTTGGCCGCTGCGGTATCCGTCAAGGCCTTTCCCATTCGAGAATATTGTACAGGTCGTAATTCTCCGGGTCCGGCACATACCGGCGCGCCGCCTCGTAATCCGCCGGCCCCACATACGACAGGAGATTGTCAATCACATACCTGCACCGGTCGGATTCGATATCCACCGTCCGGGGCGGAATCTTGCCCGTCACCGGGTCCTGAATATCCCGGAGATAGAGGTGTCCGATACGTCCCGTCCGGTCCGCACAAACCATACATCCCGTCTTCCCTTCCGAGAAGAGTTTGTAAACCCCCACCCCGAGCGTGGAACAGTATTCGAGGTCATAGGCTACCGGCGTCTGGCATCGCATCTCATAACCGAGTTCCACCGGCCGCGGACGCACCTTCAGGTTAATTTTCGCCAGTTTGTCGTCTATCAGCGTACAGAACACATGCGCCTTCGACACCTTCCACAACTCCGGATGGCCATGGTCGTCGTAGGAGAAACATACGCCGGCAGCAGCTATCTCTTCGGGTTTGAGTTCGTGAAACACCCCTTCGGATATCATTGCCGCACCGTAATTCATCCCCATCAGACGGCGTTTCACCATCGACGAAACGACCAGCCGCAGAATCTTGTCCACCGTGATTTCCGTCCGGTTGAACATCTCCGGTATCACTATCATGGGGTAATGGGCGGCCGTCCCTATTCCGAAGGCAAGATGCCCGGCCGAACGTCCCATCGCCGTAATGACGAACCAGTTGCTGCTGGTACATGCATCGGCATACACCGTGCGGGCGATAACGCTCCCCTTGTCCTTGGCCGACTCGTATCCGAAAGTCGGCATTCCATCGGGCAAAGGCAGGTCGTTATCTATGGTTTTCGGCACATGGATATTGGCGATGGGATAGTGCTTTTCTTCGAGAAATTTCGCTATCCGATTGGCTGTCGAAGCCGTATCGTCGCCGCCGATGGTCACGAGCAGCCGGACGTTGTTATCGACGAAAAAACCGAGGTTGAACCGTTCGGCAAAGTCCTCGTCGCTGGGCCTGTAACGGCTCATGTGGAGGTACGACCCGCCGCGGGCGAAAATCTCGTCGGCCAGGCCGTAGTCTATGTCCAGCATTTTGGGTTCTCTGGAAAAGAGCCCTTTGTAACCGTCGTGAAGCCCTATCACACGGTATCCGTGTCCCAGAAAGGTCTTCGCGACGCTGCTGATAACGGTATTCATGCCCGGTGCCGGGCCACCCCCGGCAAGTATGGCTATGGCATTTTTCATTGCACTGCTTATCTTTTAACTGCTTATCTTTTACAAGTTCGTTCCATATAGCTCCCCCTCCGTTTCCGGCCTTCCCTGCGCGGAGACCGTTCCGAAAGATGCGGATTCAAAGCTTCGACAGGAATTTGGCCCGGTCCACGATATAACGCACATGGGTTCCTTCGCCTATCAGCGCCTCCCCGTCGAAAGCGGCTACCCGGAAGGTGAGCCTGCGTCCCTCCGTCTCCACGAGTTCCGCCTCCGCGGCGATGACGGCCCCGACGGCCGACGGCCTGACGTGCGTCGTCTCCATGCTGGCGCCGACTGTCGTGCTCCCTTCGGGAAGGTCGGCAGCGACGGCATACATCGCGGCATGCTCCATCAGCGCGACCATAGCGGGCGTAGCGAAAACCTCCATGTCGCCGGACCCCATCGCCAATGCCGTATTGTCGGCCCCGACCGTCGTCCGGGCAACGTATTTCAATCCCTTCTCCGGCATGGTCTACTTCCTCCCTGCCTTAATCCTTTCGGCCACAGCATCAGCCAAAGGCTCGAATTTCGCAAGGTTAGCGGGCGTCGCCGTACCGGTCACCTCCACCGGCTCGCACATCAACTCCCAACCGCTCGCTTCGGCGAATTTCCGAAGCGAACGCACGCCGCCGCCCCCGAAACTGCAGCTCCCGAAAATGGCCAATTCCCGGTTCTTGAGTCCGTAGTGCAGCATGGAGTTGCAGAGCAGCTCCATGAGCGGAAACATATCGGCATTATAGGCGCAGCTGCCGAGCATGACGTAACGGCAGCGCCAAATCTCGCTGATGAGATAGGAGAGGTGCGTCTTCGACACGTCATAAACCTTGACGCCCGTAACGCCCCGTTCGGCCATCCTGTCGGCAATGTGGTTGGCCATGTGGGCCGTGTTGTTGTACATGGAGGCATAAATGATAACGGCTTCCTCGTCAGCCTCGCAACGGCTCCACTTGTCGTAAAGCCCGATGACTTCGCCGGCCTGACGCGACCATACCGGCCCGTGCAGCGAACAAAGCGTTTTTACATCGAGGGACGACAGTTTGGCGAGCGCCTTCTGTACCATGCCTCCGTATTTGCCGACGATATTGGAGTAATAACGCCTCATCTCCTCCCGGTATTCGGCCAGGTCGGTCAGCGCATCGGTCATGGCGCCGTCCGTAGCTCCGAAAGTACCGAACGCATCGGCCGAAAAGAGTATTTTCTCGGTCGATTCATAGGTCATCATGGTCTCCGGCCAATGTACCCACGGCGTCATGTAAAAATGGAGCGTATGCTTGCCCAATGACAGCGAATCGCCGTCCTTCACCTCCATGAACCGGTCGCCGAGGTCGCCCGTATAACCGAGCAGTATCTTACGTGTCATGGCATTGCCTATGAGCTTCACGGAGGGATAACGCTTCAGCACCGTGCCTATCTCGCCCGAATGGTCAGGTTCCATATGATTCACCACCAGATAGTCGAGCTCCCGCTCTCCGAGTATCTCCTCAATCCGGTCGAGATACGCACCCTCGCTGCCGAATTCCACCGTGTCGAGCAGCGCACACTTGTCATCGCGTATGAGATAGGAGTTGTACGACACCCCATAGGGAATGGGCCAGATATTTTCGAACAGGGCCGTCCGCCTGTCGTTGACGCCTATCAGATAGACGCCCTCGGCGATACTAACATTTGTTTGCATACGTTATTTGTTTTAAGTAGATATAACATCGGCACAAACTGTTTACCTTTGCAAAGATAAGGCTTTTCGATGAGACCGAAATACATATTTGCACTTATACTTGCCGTGTTGGCTGCAGGGGAAACGTTGCAGGCACAGCAGCCCAATCCCTACCGTTTCCGCGGCGGGAGGTACAACGGTTTCGAAATCGAACAGGGCGACACCATCATCAGTGTGGCGGTAGACCCGCTCTATGTATTCGCCCCGCCGAAAAACATGAAACAGTACGAACGTCTTGTCCGGAACGTCAAGAAGGTCTATCCCTATGCCATCGAGGCGAGACAGTATATGCGGACGCTGGAAACGGAGCTCGACAAGATAAAATCGCCGCGCGAAAGGGAGAAATTCATCGCCTCGATGGAGAAGGAAATCGTGGTGAAATACACCCCGATTCTCGAAAAGATGACCTATACGCAGGGCAAGATACTGATTAAACTGATTGACCGGGAGACCAGTCGCACGCCGTACCAACTGCTCCGCGATTTCCGGGGACGGTTCACGGCGGGTTTCTACAACGCTATCGCCAAGATATTCAAAGCCGACCTGAAGCAGCATTACGACCCTTCCCAGGGTGGGGAGGATGCCATGATAGAGCAGATTATCACCCTGATAGATGCAGGGTTGCTGTAAAGGCACCGCTTTGTCGGCGCACCGAAAACGCAGGGAAGCATCGGGGGTACGTTCATCGAACGTACCCCCGATGCTTCCCTGCCGGAATACGACCGGCGACCGTCATGCGCCGCCCTGTTTTCGAGCAGCCTTTTTCTCCCGTCTGCGCCGCAGACCGTTGACGATACCTGAGGTCATGCTCGTATAGAGCCCTTTTCCCATATAACGCACGACACTCTGCACGCTGTCCAGCACACTGAATCCATAACAGATGACATCGCGCCACGAAAAAGCCTCCAATGCCGCCTCATAGTCATCCTTCACACTCTCCTCCATTTCGCGTATCGCACGGTTCACCCTTCTTTTCGCCGCCTGCAAATCCTTCACCGACCCCAGACGAGCCAACTGCCTGTCCTCAATCCTCTTCATCGTCACCCTCCGTATCGTTAGAATTGTTCTCGAAAAACATCCTGCTGAACGTCCTCACCATACCTCCGGTAAAGAGCCTGTCCCGAAGCAGATAAAAGAGTAACGCCGCAATCAGATAGAAACCGCCTACAATGACGAATGCCCAGATAAGTGACCCTATCCAGAGGGCTACGGCAGCGACGAGCGCACCCGTGAGCGTCAGCATAGCCAACAGCAACATCAGCAAGAATGCCGTCAGGGATATGGCTCTGCTGCAAAATGCGGAGAGGTTATCCACCATATTGAGTTTAAACCTCTTGATGCGCAGGTCGATGTAGTATTTGATATCCTGAAAAAGTTCTTCCATTGTCACCGTGTGTTACGCTTACACTATTCCTCCTTATTTTCGCAGTCGCAAAGCTCGGCCCGAACACCGGCGATTTCATTGTTCACGAACTCGCGGGCCTGCGATACGCCGTGCCTGACCTGCTTTACACCGCGGCTCACGGCATCTTTCGCTTTGGCCGTAGTACGCTCCACGAACTCACCCGCCTGTTCCATCTCCTCGCCCACATATTCGCGTATCTGTTTACGGGTTTTTTTACCGCTCTGGGGCGCATAGAGAAGCGCCGCCACCCCGCCGGCGATAGCGCCGATGAGGAATGCTGCCACATGAGAACCTTTCATAGCTTTATTTTTTATTAAGTTAAACGAATAATTTCTTCCTCCGCCTATCTGCCCACCCGGTGGTGAAGCCTCACTTCGATATTGCCTCTTACGGCCTTGGAATAGGGACAGAAACCGTGCGCCGCCTCCATCAGTTCGCCGGCCTGCTCATCGGTTATCCCTGCCGGGAATGTTCCCGTAATGTCCGCCTGCAATTTGAATCCTCCGTCGGCAGGGTCCTTTCCTATCCCTACCTCTACGGTAATCTCAGCTTCCTCCACATCGAGTCTCTTGCGCCGCGCCAGCATGGTCATGGCCGAATCGAAACAAGCCGCATACCCAGCTGCGAAAAGCTGTTCGGGGTTGCTGTATCCGCTCTCACCCCCCATCTCCTTCGGAGTACGGAGTTCAAGGTCGATGATACCGTCCGACGACGCAACGTGTCCGTTGCGCCCGCCCTTGGTCGTTGCCCGGGCCGTATATAATACTTCCATAATACGATATTTAAAATTCCGCCGGAACAGGCCGGCTCTCCTATAGTAACATACAAAGCAATATCCTTGCCAACACCGACCGCCGACCAACCGGAAAAACAATTCTGCGGCCACCGTACAGACAGCGATAACAGATATGCCAAAAAGGCGCATCCGGACGGCATCAAACCTGCCTTCCGGATGCTACATAATAGGGTGTAAATGAAAAGGGAGTCGCTTCTGTCACAGGTGCGATTACCCGCACCCCTGCTTATCTTTCCTTTATATTAGGACGCATTACAGTCCCTTTTCGTTGCATGCGCCATCATTTTTATTATTCCTCTTACGGTACGATACGCGTTCCGCCACCTGGCACACCGAGCTGCGTAGCATCGGTTATCACGCACTCCTTACCGCCGTTGCGGACGAAATAGAGCGCCGCTTTCACTTTCGGAAGCATGGAGCCTTCCGAGAACTGCTTCTCCTCGATGTAACGTTCCGCCTCGGCCACCGTGATGGTATCCAGCGCCTTTTCGTCGGGCTTACGGAAATTGACGTACACCTTGGGCACATCGGTAAGAATATAGAATTCGTCGGCCCCTATCCGGACGGCAGTCAGGGCGGATGCCAAATCTTTGTCGATAACGGCTTCCACTCCTACGAGACGCTCTTCCTCGCGATAGACCGGTATGCCGCCTCCGCCCGCGGTTATCACGATATTTCCCTCCGCCGCGAGGCGTTTCACGATATCCACATTGATTATCTCGAGCGGTACGGGCGAAGCTACTACCTTACGCCAGCCGTTCCCTTTCGGGTCTTCCCGGAAGATGGAACCGTCGGCCTCGGCCATCCTGTCCGCCTGCTCTTTCGTATAATAAGGACCGATGGGTTTGGTCGGATTGGCGAAACGCTCGTCGTTGCGGTCCACCACCACCTCCGTTACCATCGTGACGACATTGCGACGAAGTTTCCTGACGGCAAGTTCGTTACGCAGGGTACGCTCTATCATGTACCCTATCGACCCCTGTGTTTCGGCCACACAGAAATCCATCGGCATGACCTGCAGTTCATACACCTTGCGTCCGGCATCCTGCTGCAACAGCACGTTGCCCACCTGAGGACCGTTACCGTGGCCTATGACCAGATTGTAGTTCATGGAAACAAGCTGCAACAGGGAGTTGCAGGTATCTTGTACGTTTTGTAACTGTTCGGCGTAAGTACCTTTCTGGCCGCTCCGCAGAAGGGCATTCCCACCCAACGCGACTACTGCGAGTTTTGTCATTTTTTAAGGCATTTATAAAATATCGGGCCGAAAGCCCCTCGGCTTCCGGCGTCCGCAAAAGTACGCAAAACTAAACAAAAAACAAATCCTGAGTTACATTCCGTTACGATTCCGCTTAAAAAACTGCCGATTCATAGCCTTTTCTTCCCGAACACACTCATCCTGCCGCGACCTCTTTCCGCTTTATAAGCGGCTTCAGTCCATCTCTTTTCTCAGACGGGCCGCAAGCAGCGGCAGTCCTTCGGCACCGCGCATCCGGATGTGCTCCTTGAGATTGCGCAGGCCGCGCACATCCGGTTCGCCCGGGTCCACGAGATAGACCGGAACCCCACCGGGCACGTACCTTACGAGCGAGGCCGCAGGATAGACGGCAAGCGAAGTTCCCGCAACTATCATCAAGTCGGCCTGCGCCGCAATTTCCGCAGCTCGCTCGAAATTGGGGACGGCCTCCCCGAAAAAGACGACGAAAGGCCGTGCAGGCGAACCGTCCGGCGCACGGTCGTCAGGTTTTTGTTCCCAACCTTCGATGGGAAAGACGAGTCGTTCGTCGACTGTACTGCGCAGTTTGCGCAGCTCTCCGTGCAGATGAAGCACCTGCCTGCTGCCCGCCCTTTCGTGAAGGTCGTCGATATTCTGGGTAATCACCCGAACATCGAACACATCCTCCAGCCCGGCCAGTGCATAATGTCCCGCATTGGGTTTCGAAGCCAACAGCTCCCGTCTTCTCATATTATAAAATCCGATAACCTGTTCCCGGTTTCGTGCCAAAGCTTCCGGAGTACAGACATCCTCTATCCTGTAATTAGCCCACAAACCGTCCGCATCGCGGAACGTAGCGATACCGCTGTCGGCACTGACGCCGGCTCCGGTGAAGACAACCAGTTTTTTCTTTTCCATACCCCTTACTTCCGATTTAATACGAATTTACACGGTGCCGTTCTCTTCCTGCCGACGTTTGACCGTCCGCCATACCGGAAATACGACACAAGCTACGACCATCAGTCTGACAATCACTTCCGCTACACACTCCGCAAGACTCCGTCCGCCCGCAAGAAAACGCTGTATGCTCGGATAGGCAAGCAGTACCAAAGCCGCCAAAGCACATCCTGCGAGTTTCAGACGCGCCGATATCGTTTCCCTGCCGCCGTTCGCTTCCTCCTCTTCCTCCTCCCGGTCGGGCTGTACGGCACACCAGATACCCACGACATAGCCGAAACCGCACACTCCCGCCGCCACCAGCGCTCTACGCATGACGGCACTTTCCGACGCCCCGCCGACAACACAATAGAACAGAAAGATGACCGTAAACGCGAGCGCCATGGCAGGCAATACGCCCCGCCACAGACGTGTATGGAAAAACGCCCTCCATACGGAGGGGTCGAAACCGAGTCTGCGCATATCGAATCCCATCGTTCGTCTCCCTGAATGCGGATACCCACATTGTTCCGCATGCAAAGATACGGAGATATCCGCCTCGCTGAACGAGGAAACCTCGATTTGCCTCTCCGCCACATCCCCTCCATCACTCCGGATTCCGTCCAAGGCCTCGAAAAAGCACAGACACCGCCTGTCTGACATGAAAAAATCCCCACGAACCGCCCAATGGCTTCCCGCAGGGATTAATCATTTATTCATGAGCGGAAAACGGGATTCGAACCCGCGACCCTCAGCTTGGGAAGCTGATGCTCTA
>ERZ827469.2045-NODE-2045-length-16263-cov-2.807317_pt1 | contig 16263 bp, 14 predicted proteins | sample MGYA00519917_ERZ827469 | MGnify/ENA primary metagenome ERZ827469 (study PRJEB31778, sample SAMEA3449314) | human gut metagenome | biome: human gut; feature: human-associated habitat; material: faeces | place: United Kingdom | collected 2010/2012 ... | reverse complement strand
AACGTCGATAAGTACAACCAAGGTCTCGACTATTTTAACGCCTCTGTAGAACAGGGTTTTCGTGGCCCCGGGGTGTTCCGCTGTTGGTATAACGACGTGCGCACCTACTACAAATGCGCGATTTCCCCCAACAGCAAGGCCCGTGCTATTTACGACTACGCCTATCAGGTCATGCGGGGCACCTACACCAAAAAACCGTACATCGACACCTACGACGAGGTTTCCGACCCGAACAACATCCTCTCCGGTATCGCCTACACCACCGGCATGAAGGTGGGCGATCCCAATCAGGGCGCCGGAAACTACATAAACGACTCAAACCGCACAAAACTCACCGACAGCCGCCGGGCAATTCTCTGTGAGGACGGCATAGCGGGTTACTTCAACCGCAACTACAACTCCCTCACTTCCGCCGACTTTACCTTCGATCTGGGGGGCAGAAAGTCCTTCCAGCAGGTGAATATCAGCACGCTGGCGGGCGTCAATGGTATCGGCCGCCCCAGCAAGGTGACCATCCAGATTTCCAACGACACCGGAACACCCTCTAACTGGACGACTATCTGCTCTACTGCCATGGGCGGTCCCGAAACCAACAAAGAATTCATCTACCGCACCCAGAACGGCAAGCGGATCACCGCCCGGCATATCCGGCTGCTTTTAGACTTTGGCGCGGCCAACTGGATGGCCATCGACGACGTGAAGGTTCTCTCCATCGCCGACAGCGCCCCAGCGGACGGCAACCTGAATCTAGCTCAAAGCGACGAATTTGATATCGACAACGCCGCAAACTTAGCCCTAAACCGCCCCTACACCGTCAGCGCGCCCCCAGCAGAGCGGTATTATGACGCTAGATTCAAAGCCCTGACCGATGGTCTCGTGGGCGACGCCACCATCTACGACTGGCGCTGGGTCGGTTTTAACGCCGCCCGGGACATCGTGGTGGACTTAGGGGCAGTTAAGCCTTTCCAGGGCGTGCAGGCAGTGCTCTTAAACGCTGTAGCCGAAGGCGGCGTGACCTATCCCGGTGCGCTCAACTTCAGCTATTCCAGCGACGGCAAAAACTGGACGAGCTTTGTAAACGGCTCGGTTCCAGCCAGCGCGCCAGAAAACGCCGTCTACACCTATTCCTACGCCAAGACTTCCGAGGTGCAGGGCCGATACGTCAAGCTGTCCGTCCCGGCGGGCTTCACCTTTATCTCAGAGCTCCGGGTGCTGGCGAAAACCGACGCCCTGCCCTCTGAACCAGCCCCGACTTTGTTGTCCAAAGGCCGTCCTTACACGGTATCCGTTCCCGCGGGAGCGGCGGGCAGCTGGAGCGACCCGGACGACGGCGTAAAGCTCACAGACGGCGTCACTGTCGCCGACCCCCGGTATTTTAACGCAGACCGGAACCTCTACACCGGCCGCAGCAACGGAAGCGGCGTGGACGTCCCCGTCTCCACCGTCATCGATTTGGGTGCGCAGAAGGCCATCCACCAGGTTTCGGCCACCTTTGTGGTCAATTCCGACTACGCTCTGTACCTGCCCACCAGCTTTAAAGTGGATCTCTCAAACGACGGAAGCAACTGGGTGAGCGTCCACAACGAGTACATCGGCGGCACCCCGGCGATTCCGGTCTCGAAATTCTTCTCCGCCCGTTTTGCGCCGCAGATTCCCTGGAAGGCCCGCTATGTGCGGGTGACCTACACCCAGAACGCAGGCATTGTTCTCACCGATGAAATCGAGGTTTGGGGCAATAGCGACCTGAGCGGCTGCCAGGATCCCGCCGACGTAGGAAAACCGGTTATCACCGGATTTACCGCCCCTTCTATCACGGTGGAAGACAACGATTTCCTGACCACCTCCGCCCGGGCCGCCCTGCGGATGCCCAAACAGGTGCAGCTTTCCTACGACGGCGGCACTGTCACGGCGAATGTGATAAACTGGGTCTGTGCCGATTACGACCCTCAAAAACTCACGCCCCAGACTTTCACCGCATTCTATGAGACTCCCGCCGGCTATCGGCAGCCCACCGACAGCGCGGTTTCCGTCACCGGCACCCTGACGTTAAAGACTGCTCAGACGGAAAACCCCGACCTTCCCGCCCAGCAGAATCTCATCCGGGGCAAGGCCTACACCACCAACTGGGCTAATTCGAGCTACCACGGCGGCTACCCGGACACAAACCACAAAAAGCTCACCGACGGCGTCCGCGCTGACGGCATTTGGAACGGAAACAATGTGGGATTCAACAAAAACGGGGATTCTCCCGTCATCCTGACCTTTGATTTAGGCAAAAAGCAGGAGCTGACCGAATTTTCCGTCTGCGGCTGGGATTCAAACAGCTCAGGCGTGCGCAATCCCTCTCACATCGCCGTGGAGTACTTAAACGAACAGACCGGCGTCTGGACCAAGGTGATTGACCAGGAGGTAGGCCGCGCTTCACCGGAGGGCAACGACTTAGCTTATAAGCTGAGCTTTGCCGTCCCCGAGGGAACTACCGTCACTGCTCAAAAGGTGCGGTTTATTCTGACCCACGACCCCTATTCCGGCACCATGTTCCTCGACGAAGTGGAAATCTTCGGCCGGGATGTCACGGCCGCCGCCACTCCCCTCACCGGTTTTAGTGAAATTCCCGCTGTGACGGTCTATCGGGACGAGGGCCTGACCACTGCGTCCAAGGTGGCTCAGAAACTCCCTACCACCGTCGCCCTCACCTATCAGGGAGGAACTGTTAACGTACCGGTCAGCTGGAACTGCACAAACTTTGACCCCAGCAGCACAGCATCCCAGATTTTTACTGCATCCTATGAGACCCCGGCGGGCTACCGGCAGCCCACAAACGGCAATGTCGCCGTCACGGCTACCCTGACCCTGAAGCACACCCAAAGCGATGCTCTTACCCGCAACCTGGCGGCGGGTATCTCCTATTCGACCAACTGGGCAAACGAAAATTATCACGGCAGCGGACAGGACGTTAACCGTACAAAGCTCACCGACAACCAGTTTGCCGGAAGCCCCTGGGACGCCCAAAATATCGTCGGCTTCAATAAAAATGGCGCAGCACCCGTCACCCTGACCTTTGATTTAGGCGCCAAAAAGGACGTGGAAGCGGTCAGCGTTTTAGGCTGGGACGGCAATGCCTCCGGCATCCGCAACCCCTCCCACATCAAGGTGGAATACTACGATGAAACCAGCGGCGGCTGGGCAGTAGCGTCCGACCAGGATTATGGCCGCGCTTCCCCGGAAGGGTACGAAATTCCCTATCAGCTGGACGCTGACGTGAACTTTTCTTCCCGCAGAGTCCGTATTACCCTGACCCACGACGTTTCCTCCGGCACCATGTTCCTGGACGAAGTCCGCATCATCGGCACCGAATCGGTTTCCGACGACGAGAACGTCCTCAGCGGACGGACCTACACCACCAACTGGGCAGACGCAAACTATCACGGCAGCGCTCCGGACTCAGGCCATGTAAAACTCACCGACGGCCAGCGGGCCACCGGCACCTGGGACTGGAACCGCGTGGCGGGCTTCAACAAAAACGGTGCTGAACCCGTCACCCTGACCTTTGACCTGGGCTCCACCAAACGCCTGAGCAAAGTGGGCTTCAGCGGCTGGGACAACAATGCTTCCGGCGTGCGCAACCCCTCTCACTGGAAAGTGGAATACCAAAATGCCGCCGGAAACTGGCTCACCCTCTGCGACGCTGACTTGGGCCGGGCTTCCGTCTCCGGGGAGGAGGTTCCCTTCCAGTTTGACTATCTGGTTCCATCCGGCGAAGCTGTTGTCGCCCAAAAGCTCCGCCTTACCCTGACCCATGATGCTTCTTCCGGCACCATGTTTTTAGATGAAGTGGAAGCCTGGGGCAGCGAGGTCGTCGTGCCTGAAAACGACCTGATAAAGGGTCTATCCTACACAACCAACTGGACGGACGAACAATTTCACGGGATGGCAAACGACCCATCGCGGACGAAGCTCACCGACGGGGAATTGGCCCAAAACTCCTGGGACACCGCCCGTATTGCCGGGTTTAATCGGCAGGGGGATTCAGTCGCTCAGATTACCTTCAACCTGGGGTCTCTTCAGTCTTTTCAGCAGGTGACCATCAGCGGCTGGGATAACAACGCCGACGGTATCCGCAATCCCTCCCACTTCAAGGTGGAATACCGGGACGGGACCGGAAACTGGATCACCGCTTATGATTCGGATGAAGGCCGGGCTTCTCCAGAAGGAAATATTGTCCCCTTTACGCTATGCTACACCGTTCCCGGCGGGCAAAGCCTTTTGGCCGATGCGGTACGCATCAGCCTGACCCCGGACGCTTCTTCCGGCACCATGTTCTTAGATGAAATACAGGTGCTCCGTGAGGCGGTTTCCCTTTAAATCCAAAATACCCTTCCCGCAGCGGGAAGGGTATTTTTGTACACAGAATAGTAATAAATGGAAGAAAACAAAAATCCCCCAAAATGCCCAAATACCGCCTTTTTTGATGTATCTGCGGAAATTATTACCTTTGCTTTGGCAAAAGATTCGCGCTATAATAAATATAAACCCGCATCAAATGCGGCTGACGAAATTTTTATTTATCAGAATCTTAGGCGCTCCATTGAAACAGAAAACTGAATAAGGGTGGTCATCTTATGGATACGATTTGCAGTTGTACCCGAGTTAACAATCTTCACTACCGTTCTCCCCGAAACACCATCATTTATAACCTTGTCCGGGAGGGCGACGGCGAATATGGCATCGAATGCTACATAAAAGGGCAGACGGACACCGATTACTGCCTGTGCCGGGACATTTCTCATGACCGTGCCACAGCCGAGAAGATTTTTAAGCTGCTGAGCCGGAAAAAAGTTTATCCCGTCCACGTGAAGGACATTCTCGAAGACTTGTATACATATTGAAAAGAGGGCGGAAATTTCCGCCCTCTTTTTGTGTTTATTGTGCTCTGATTACCTGATTCAATTTCTGCTCCAGCGTGTCATAGTCGGGGTGGTCAGTGATTTCGGGCACATATTCCACATACCGTACCACATTGTCGTCGTCCACTAGGAAAATGGCCCTGGTCAGCAAAGAAAGTTCCTGAATAAGAGTTCCGGTAACTCGCCCAAAATCCCGGTCCCTATAGTCGGACAGCGTTGTGACAGCGTTGACCCCGTTTGCGCCGCACCACCTTGCCTGTGCGAAAGGAAGATCCAGGCTCACGGCGTAAAGTTTCACGTCCGGGTACTGGGTGGCTTTTTCATTGAAACGCTTGATCTCCAGATCGCAGACTCCCGTATCCAGCGACGGCACTACGGCAAAAATCCGGATGCCGCTCAAATCGCTTCCTTTCACCTCCTGCAAAGAGCTGTCGCAGACGGTGAAATCCGGCATTTTTTCCCCTTCTTTTAAGGATGTTCCCAACAGGGTTACAGCATTTTTTTGAAAGGTGATATTCATAATTTCGCTCCTTTTGCCTTTTCACCTATTATGTGCACAAATTTCGAATTTAAGCCGGATGAAATACCCCTCTGTCAAGTTTTTGTAAAATTTTTCGGGTTTTCCCACATGAATCCCGGTTTTGTGGTAATATATTGAGAAAGAAAACAATTCGTGAAATGTGGGGACATCCTATGAAACAAAAACTCCTGCCGACGGCGATAAAAGGCTTCGCCATCGGCAGTTCCATGCTGGTGCCGGGGGTAAGCGGCGGCACCATGGCCATGATGCTGGGGATTTACGGAGACCTGATTGACGCCATCAGCTCGCTGCGTCGGAATTGGAAACAGAACCTGAGATTTCTAGCGGTTTTCTGTCTGGGGGCCGGCCTCGGCATGCTGCTGCTGGCGAGGCCGCTTCTTTACCTGGTAGAAACCTTCCAAATGCCGATGATGTACTTTTTCATCGGGGCGGTGGCCGGCAGCATCCCTCTCATCTACCACCAGTCCCGTGTGACAAAGTTTTCGGTAAAAACGGTGGTGTACCCCTGCGTCGGGGTGGGGATCGTGGTGCTCATGGGTTTTATTCCCCAGAATCTGATCCCTCAAAGCAGCGATAAGGGCTGGCTTGGCATTCTGATGCTCCTGCTGGCGGGATTTGTGGCGGCCATCGCGCTGGTGCTGCCCGGTATCAGTGTTTCCTACATGCTTTTGATGATGGGGATGTATTCACGTACCATGGAAGCGTTAAGTAGGTTTCAGATTTCCTACTTGGTGCCTCTGGGGATTGGCCTCATCCTGGGGATTCTCGCCACCACAAAGTTACTCGACAAGCTGATGGCCCGGTTTCCACAGGGAACTTATCTTGTCATTTTAGGTTTCATCATTGGATCAGTGTTACAGGTATTTCCCGGCATCCCGGAAGGATGGGAGCTGCTGATTTGTCCCATCTTATTTGCCGCGGGATTTTGGGCGATGCATCAGCTTTCGCAGCTGGAAAAATAACGCACGGCACAGCAAAGGCCGAACCGTGCGTTACAACATATTTTTGAGCGGCTTGCCTAGGCGGTCAGTCTCCCCTGGCTGTCAAAGGTGTATGCTACGCTGCTAATGGTGTGAGTCCCGGTCTGCATAACGCCCTTCTGACTGAAATAGTACCAATCATCGCCGATTTTTTGCCAACCTCTGGCCATTTTTCCCTGATTGTCCAAATAGTACCACAGTCCGTCGATCTTTTTCCAGCCTTTTCTCATGGCTCCGTCCTGGCCCAAGTAATACCAACCGTCATCGATAAATTGCCAGTCAGTGAGCATCCTGCCGCTGTTGTCCATATAGTACCAGTATTGGTCAAAATACCAGCCCTTTTTCATCTGGCCGCTGCTGTCCAAATAATAATAGTGGCCGGCATCCTGGAGCCATCCTGAATCCTTGCTGCCGGAGCTGTTGTAATGATACCATTTTCCATTTTGGCAGATCCATTTGTTGTAATAGCCGGCGTTTGAGGTACCAGATGACGAACCCGTCCAAGAACTGGTGGAAGAACTTCCCGTCCCGCGATGGTAATGGTATGTCCCTGTTTTCCGATTGTAGTGGCCTCCATTTGCGTCCAGTCGTCCGGGATGGGCGAAGACCGCTGATGGAATGCTTAGCATAACACAAACAGCCAACAAAAAGCATCCTATTTTTTTCATCATAAAACCTCCTTTTTCTCTATATTAATATTTTTGATTTATTGAATCAATATTCAAAAACATATTATAAAAAGCACTACAAAATAGGACGATATGCATTGACAAAGTATAGAAACTTTGTTATATTGATAGTCATTCTATCTGAATACGAACTGAATACGAAAGGAAGTTTTACCATGCTTCGACCCATGACAGAACAGGACCGGGAGGTTTTTATTCGCCTAGCCGACGAGTTTTATCACTCTTCCGCCTGCCTGCATACCGTCCCGACAGAATATTTCCACAAAACGCTGGACGAAATCTTGGCGGACAGCCCCTATGCCAAGGGCTACATCTTCGAAAAAGACGGCAAAGTGGCCGGGTACGCTCTTTTGTCCTTTACCTATTCCAATGAGGCCGGCGGCCTTGCCTGCCTGCTGGAGGAGGCCTACGTCATTCCGGAATTTCAGGGGTGCGGCCTCGGGAAAGAGCTCTTTGCCTTCGTGGAAAAGGAATTTCCCGATGTACGGCGTTTCCGCTTGGAGGTGACCCACTGCAACGAACGGGCGATTTCGCTCTACCGCCGCCTGGGCTACGAAGAGCTGGATTATATCCAAATGATTAAGGACCGGTAATCCTAATTTTTTACAGGCTGATGCTTGTCGGCTGTCCAGCGAGAAATAGCTGGACAGCTGTTGTTTTTTTCTCGCTTTAGATTTTTCATTAGATTTTTCTTATATTTATTATTAAAGATATGAATTTACTTATGAACTTAAGAATGTTATAATTGGATTGTCACAAATTCCCTGCTGAAATTACTGTATAGGTAGCGGGATACGATGGAGACAATATAAACAGCTTGTCTCCGTTTTGGGAATGGATAACGGTTCTGCAGACAGTATTTTAACATCGCCATACCAGTGGTGATGGGGCTTAAACGATGCGGAACTTATGAAAGGATGGCTATCAATGGCGGTAAAAATCGCACCAAACATCAGAAAGGAATTAAAAGCGGCAGGTATTCTCTCTAATCGGGATATGGAGCATTTCTCCATCCGCGTCATCACCGGAAATGGCGTGCTGGACGCTCAGAAAATGGCAGTGCTCACCGAGGTGGCCCGCAGATACGGCGACGGCAGCATCGCCATGACCGCCCGTATGACGCTTGAGCTGGGGGGATTTCATTACGAGGATCTGGACGCCGCTCGTAAAATGATCGAGGAAGCCGGCATGGAAACCGGCGGCACCGGCAAAAAGGTCCGCCCCGTGGTGGCCTGCAAGGGCACCGTCTGCGTCTTTGGCCTCATCGACACCCAGGCGCTAGGCGCCGAGATTCACAAGCGCTTTTATGAGGGGTACCGGGACGTCACTCTGCCCCACAAGTTCAAAATCGCTGTAGGAGGCTGCCCCAATAACTGCGTCAAGCCCGACCTAAACGACGTGGGTATCATCGGCCAGCGCAAGCCCAAGCTTAATGAAGAAAAGTGCCACCAATGCAAAAAATGCGTCGTGGAGATGGAATGCCCCATGGGTGCGGCTGTCGTCGGTGAAAACGGCAGACCAGTATACAACGAAGAAATCTGCAACAACTGTGGGCGCTGCATCAGAAAATGTCCCTTTGGCGCCCCGGAAGAAACCATGTCCGGATACAAGGTGGTCATCGGCGGACGATGGGGAAAATCCATCCGCATCGGCTCGCCGCTCCATCAGATTTTCACCAAAGAGGAAGCTTTGGATATGGTCGAGAAGGCCATCCTGCTCTTCAAGGAGAAAGGACTCCCCGGCGAGCGGTTCAGCACCACCATCGAGCGGTTGGGGCTTGATAACGTGGAAAAAGAACTCATGGGCAACGAACTTTTGGAACGGAAAGCAGAAATTCTCGGGTAAATGGAAACCCGGTATCGAAAAAACAGGCTGAGACGGGAATGGTCTCAGCCTGTTTTTTATTTCAGCTACTCCAGCGCCTTCTGCAAATCTGCAAAATACCAGCACTGCTGTTTTTTAGAACGAATGCCTGTTACTTTTGATGGATGAATTCGAGGATTTCCCCGTCCGGCCCTTTGGCGAAGGCCACCCGGATGGGACAGGGAGGCTCAGAGGGGAGCACCATGTCCTGGGGTTCCATGTGGGAGGATGCCCCGGCTTTCAAAGCAGCTTCATAGGCCTCGTCCGGGCTGTCCACATGAAAGGCAAAGTGAATCCAGCGGGCATTTTGCTCCAGGGCATTCTCCCCATTGGCGAATATCTCCAGCACCGCGCCGTCGCCCATATCCACCATGACGATGCGGTCTTTGCCTTCGCCCCAGCTCCGCATCAGCTTGCCTCCCAAGCCGTCGATGTAAAACTTGAGGGAACGCTCCAGATCGGCAGAAACAAGCCCTGCGTGATGAAATCTGATTCCTGAGATTTTTGACATATTTTCCCATCCTTCCCAATTGGTTTCTGTCTTCATTTTAGTGCAGATGGAATAAAATTGCAAGGTTCATCCTTTCCTTTTTACGAAAAATTGGGAAAAATCACAGTCCTTTACCGGAATGGAGCTTTTTTCCAAAATCCCCTAGACCCTGTCCCCTATTTGTGATAGAATAGAAAAAGAGACGTAGTTTTCTAAATCTTTTGAGAAGGTGACTCATATGAAACTGATTAAATCCAAAAATTATGAAGAGATGTGCGCCAAGGTAGCCCGTATTTTCGCGGCCCAGATTACGCTGAAGCCCGATTCGGTACTGGGTCTCGCCACCGGCTCCACCCCCATCGGCATGTATCAGGAACTGGTACGCAAATACAACGAAGACCGTGTGGATTTCGGCAAAGTGCGTACCGTCAACCTGGACGAGTACATCGGCCTCTCTGGTGACAACGATCAAAGCTACCGGTATTTCATGAACCACAACTTGTTTGACCATGTTGACATCGATAAGTCTCAGACTTTCGTCCCCAATGGCTTGGCCGCTGACCCGGAAGCCGAGTGCGTTAATTACGAGAACATTGTCGACAGCATGGGCGGCGTGGATATCCAGCTTCTCGGCATCGGCAACAACGGCCACATCGGCTTTAACGAGCCTTGCGACGAATTCCCCGAGTGCACCCATGTGGTCGATCTGACCGAAAGCACCATTGAAGCCAACGCCCGCTTCTTCGCCTCCATGGACGATGTTCCGAAACAGGCCATTTCCATGGGCATCGGCACAATTATGAAAGCGAAGAAAATCATCCTGATGGCCAACGGAAAAGGCAAAGCACCTATCATTTATGACACCGTTTTCGGTCCTGTGACTCCTCAGGTTCCCGCTTCCATCCTCCGCTTCCACCCCGACGTGATGATTTTCGTCGATGAAGAAGCTTACAGCGAAATCGCAAAAAAATGCCCGGACTTTAAGCCCGAGACCCTTTAATCCACAGCACTGAAAAAGCCTGCGTTCGTTTAGGACGCAGGCTTTTTGTTATCCATTGAGCGTAAGGGGCTCCGGTTCTTCCGGAGGGGCACTGCTGAGAATCAAAAGATCCCCAATGAGCAGAGTTGTGCCGCCGCTGGGAATAATCACCTGGTTTCCCCGGCGGATGACAGCAATCATCCGGTGACTGGGAAAGGCGATGTCTTGAATATTTTGACCGGCCCAGGGGTGGTCTTTACCCACCTCCTCTTCGGTGAGAAGCACTGTTCCATCCTCCCGATAAGGAGCGCCTCCCAGGACGAGAACATCCTGAGACCGCACTTTAGTGGTGCCCTTGGGCAGAATCGTTCTGCCGTCCCGACGGATCATCAGCACCACCATATTCTGAGGCAGATGAATTTCCTTGAGGGTCATGCCGCACCACTGATGTTCGTCCTCCATGGGGATTTCAATGAGGCTCAGATCCCGGTCGTCCTGGTAGTCGTTGAAGGTCTTCATGACCGTCTCTTCGTTGTCCACCAGGTTAAGCTTTCTGGCAAATACCGGCAGCAGCGTTCCCTGCATCAAAACCGATAAAAGCGCCACACAGAATACGATGTGGAAAATGTCGGTTTTGGTGTAGGCGGGGCTCACCACCGCGTAGATAGCGAACACGATGGACGCTGCTCCCCTGAGTCCCGACCAGGCCACTAAAAGCTGCTGCTTAAAGGGAGTCCGGAAGGGTGTAAGAATAAGGAAAACCGCCGCCGGACGAGCCACAAAGGTCAAAAACAGGGCGATGAGAAGGGCAGGCAGAATAACCTGGGGAATCTGGGACGGGAAGGACAGTAGTCCGATGACGAAGAACAAAGCGATCTGCATCATCCAGGTAAGGCCGTCAAAAAAGTGGACCAGTTCTACCTTTTGGCGGATACGGCTGTTGCCCAACACGATACCGGTGATGTAAACGCTTAAGTAACCATTGCCGCCCAGCACCGACGGGAGGGCGTAAGCCGCCAAGGCGATGGCTACGACAAAAATGGCCTGGATGCCGCTGTTTTCAAAGTTCAGGCGCTTAAGCACCCAGACGGACAAAATCGCCACGCCGAAGCCAAAGAGCAGCCCAAAACCGATCTGGGCCAAGATCATCCAGACAAAGGCGCCGGTTTTTTGGGCCGACATCAGCGACAGAAAAATCATCGTCATCATATAGGCGGTGGGGTCGTTGCTCCCGCTTTCGATCTCTAAGAGAGAAGCCAAGTTGTGTTTTAAGTTGAGCTTTTTGGAGCGAAGGATGGAGAAAACCGATGCAGCGTCGGTGGAACCGATAACAGAGCCGATAAGCAGCCCTTCCAACAGAGAGGTTTTCAGCACCAGATGGCAGAAAAGCCCCGCCAGTACCGAGGTAATGACGACTCCCAACGTCGAGAGCAGCACCGACTGGACGGCGACAGGCTTTGCGATCTTCCAGTTGGTGCCGAAGCCGCCGTAAAACATGATGAAGATGAGGGCGACGGAACAGACCTGCTCCGCTAAATGGAAATCGCTGAATTCGATGCCGAAAATCCCGTCAGAACCCATGAGCATACCGAGGATGATGAACAGGGCCAGCACCGGGACGCCGATTTTGTTGGAAAATTTGTTAGAAATGATACAGGCGATAAGAATCAGGGCACAAACTAGGATGGCAAGGGACAAGTTTTTTCCTCCTTTCGGTTTTTATATCGTATGTCATTCCGCCTGGTTACAACGTTGGCTAAACAGGGGACGATGGATTTTGATGGCAAATTGATGTATAGAAAATATATTATTTATTATATCATATTCTTGTCGCAGCACACAACATATGGTAGAACTCTTTCCAAAAAGTTTATATTTCTCCTTACTATATGGGTATGAAAATGATGGCATATATATGAAGAAACCCGCCGCGTTTTTCCGCGACGGGGTCTCATCAATCAAACCGCACTTTGAGATAACCTTTAATAATCTCGACACATTTTTCAAAGCCAAGCTGTTCGCTGTTTAAGGATAGATCGTAGTTTTTGGCATTGTCCCAATCCTGGCCGGTGTAGTATTTATAGTAAGCGCTGCGGTGCTTGTCGGTGGAGGTTACAACTTTCTCTGCAGCCCGGCGCTCCATGGTGTACATATCCATAACAGTCTGGACACAGGACTCGAAAGGCGCGTAAACAAAGATGCGTGCCACGTTGTCCATCTCCTTGAGCACGTAGTCGGCGCAGCGGCCCACGATGACGCAGGAGTGGGTAGAAGCAAGCTCTTTAATGATCTTGGCCTGGTAATTAAACAGATTGTCGTTGGAGACAAACTCGTCGCTTTCCGGGGGGAACAGTTCCCCTTTATAAATGTGGGTGCCGGGCATAAAAAGGCTTTTCTTAATCTTCTCATCCGCCTGCCCGAACAGCCGCTCATGGATGCCGCTGTCGTCGGAAGCGAGGCGCAAAAGCTCCCGATCGTAGAAATGGATGCCCAAATCCTCCGCCAGCATCTTGCCGATGGTTTTTCCGCCGCTGCCGTAGCCGCGGGCGATGGTAATGACCGTATTCTGCATCAAAATCCTCCATCCTTTCTGGCTGTATCAGATAAAACCGCTGGGTTCATTCGCCCAAGTATGCTTTTTTGACTGAATCGTCGTTCATCAGGTCTTTGGCGTCGCCGCTCAAAACAATGTTGCCCGTCTCGAGGACGTAAGCTCTATCGGCGATGGAGAGAGCTTTTTTCGCGTTCTGCTCCACCAGCAACACGGTAGTGCCGCTTTCGCTGATTTCCCGGATGATGTCAAAAATCTCAGAAACGAAGATGGGCGAAAGGCCCATGGAGGGTTCGTCCATGAGGATGATCTTCGGATGGGACATGAGAGCTCTTCCCATGGCGAGCATCTGCTGTTCGCCGCCGCTCAAGGTGCCTGCCACCTGATTTTTCCGCTCCTCCAGACGGGGAAAACGTTTGTAGACCCGCGCGAAGGACTCCTGGATCTCCTGCTTGTTTTTCCGAGTGTAGGCTCCCAGTTTCAGGTTTTCATAAACGGTAAGCTGCTGGAAAATCCGGCGTCCTTCCGGCACGTGGGCCATCCCCAGGGAAACAATTTTGTGGGCAGGGGTCTTTAAAAGGTCCACCCCTTCAAAGACGATGCTCCCTGCCTTAGCGGGGACCAATCCTGTTATGGTGTGCAGGGTGGTAGTTTTTCCCGCGCCGTTTGCGCCGATCAGAGCGATAACCTCTCCGGCGTTGACCTCAAAGGAGATTCCCTTGATGGCCTGGATCATGCCGTAGTATACCTGTAAATCCTTTACTTCTAGCATTGCCATTAATTGTACCATTCCTTTCCGGAATTTATGCCAAAAGGCACAAATCGGGGTTCTCCCTCTTATTCTCCCAGATATGCGGTTATGACCTTCGGATCCTTGAGGGTCTCCTCGGTTTTGCCGTGGGCCAGCTCGGTGCCGAAGTTTAATACCGTAACTTCTTCGCAGATTCCGGTGACAAGGCGCATGTCATGCTCGATGAGCAAAATCGCGATGTCGAATTCATCCCGAACAAAGCGGATGGTTTCCATCAGCTCCGCCGTCTCGTTTGGGTTCATACCTGCCGCTGGCTCGTCTAAGAGCAAAAGCTTCGGGTTTGTCGCCAAAGCCCTTGCGATTTCCAGCTTCCGCTGCTTGCCGTAGGGCAAATTACAGGCTAAAAATGCCGCTTCCTTATCCAGGTCAAAAACCTTTAAAAGCTCCATCGCCTTCTCGTCCATGGCCTTTTCCTCTTTAAAATAGGAGGGGGAATGGAGGATGCCGGAAAGCAGGGAGTATTTTTTTTGGTTGTGGAGTCCCACTTTGACGTTGTCGAGCACCGTCATCTTGTTGAAGAGCCGGATATTCTGAAAGGTACGGGCGATGCCGGCTTTACTGATCTGCAAAGGGGTCTTGCCGGTCAGATTGACGCCATCTAAGGAAAATGCGCCTCTTGTGGGCTTATACACTCCAGTCAGAAGGTTAAAGACGGTGGTTTTGCCGGCGCCGTTGGGGCCGATGAGGCCATAGAGCTGCCCTTTCTCCACCGAGATGTTAAAATCGTCCACAGCCCGCAGACCGCCAAAGGAGATACCTAAGTTTTTTACTTCCAGTAAAGCCATATCTTATTCTCCTTTCTGGGCCAGAGGGCTCTTTTTGGAAAAACGGAGTTTTGAGAAGAGTTTTTCCTTAAATTCAGCCACTTTGGGCGAGCCGTTTAACAGCATCATGACGATGAGGACAATCGCATAGATGAGCATACGGTAATCGTCGGCGCCGCGGAGCACTTCCGGCAGCAAAGTGACGATGATAGCGGAAATGACCGAGCCCTTGATGCTGCCCATACCGCCCAAAACGACAATAACGAGAATCTCGATGGATTTGTTATAGTCGAAGGTAGCGGGCTGGAGGTAGCCCAGGTTTTGCCCGTAAAGGACTCCTGCGACCCCGGCAAAAAACGCCGCCAGCACGGATATGCTTTTTTTCACCGCGGGACGCAAAAAGATTCCTCCTTTCCGACAAAAACTCTGGTGATATGGGGTTGCATTCTAAGAAAAGTATGTTACAATACATTGTGGAGAAACAGGTGTTGTTCTGTCACACACAAATTGAACCAGTTTTAAGGAGGTTCGACATGTCGACCAAACCCAAATACTATATTGTAGAGTCTTCCGCCCTGCCGGAGGTTTTCCTGAAGGTAGCGGAGGCAAAGCGTTTGCTTTCCACCGGCGAAGCGTCCACCGTCAACGAAGCCACCCGCATGACCGACATCAGCCGCAGCGCGTTCTACAAGTACCGGGACGCCGTGCTGCCCTTCCAGAGCATGATGACCGGCCGCATCATCACCTTCCAGCTGCTGCTCCACGATGAGCAGGGACTCTTGTCCGAAATCCTGGGCGTCTTTGCCGACGCCGGCGCCAATATCAGCACCATCAATTCCATCGTCCCCACAAACGGTACGGCGGTCGTGACCATCTCTGCGGAGACCATCGACCTGACCATGACGCTGGAGGAACTGATGAACCGCCTCTCCGCCATTCAGGGCGTGCTGAAGGCCGACGTGCTGGCCGGATAACCCCATATTCTGAATTGCAAAACCGCCGCCGCTGTTTTCTGCGGCGGTTTTCTTCAGGCAGCACCGTGCAATTCGGCAAGAAGTCTCAGCCAGGATTTTTGTTCCAATTCAAAGTTTCAAAAATGGAGGAATACTGTATGTATTTCCCATTTTTGAAACTGCGGAAGTGGGGCAAAAAGACGGCTGAGACTCGCAGACGCAATTGCGCGGTGCTGCCTTCGTCACACTTCGCCCATCCCTGACATACGATGAATCGGGAGGGGTGCGATATGCTCATCGTGCAGAAATATGGAGGAACGTCCCTTGCGGGAATGTCGCGCCTGCGCGCCGCGGCTCGTAGGGTCACGGGGCTGGCCCGGCAGGGAAATCAGGTCGTCGTGGTGGTTTCCGCTCAGGGGGATACCACGGATATGCTCATCGAAAAGGCCACTCAGGTCAACCGCCGGGGCTCCGCCCGGGAGATGGACGCATATCTTGCCGCCGGGGAGCAGATGTCGGCAGGGCTGATGACCATGGCCATCGGGGCTATGGGTTACAGCGCCGTCAGTCTCACCGGCTGGCAGGCGGGCATCCGGACCGACGGCGTCCACGGCAACGCCCGGATACAAAATATCGACGTCGCCCGCATCCGCCGGCAGCTGGACGCGGGAAAGATCGTGGTCGTGGCAGGCTTTCAGGGCCTGAACCGCTCCGACGACATCACGACGCTGGGCC
>ERZ827469.2040-NODE-2040-length-16270-cov-21.302621_pt1 | contig 16270 bp, 9 predicted proteins | sample MGYA00519917_ERZ827469 | MGnify/ENA primary metagenome ERZ827469 (study PRJEB31778, sample SAMEA3449314) | human gut metagenome | biome: human gut; feature: human-associated habitat; material: faeces | place: United Kingdom | collected 2010/2012 ... | reverse complement strand
CTACTATCTCTCATAATCCTTTGATTTCGGCTTAAAAGGTTCAGCCACGATATTGCCGCCCACTTCCTTAGAAAAGCGTTCAGGATACTTGAACTGTTCCTTATACTTCTTCATCATATCGTCCGGCAAGCTCTGAAAGCTCTCACTCTCAGGCGGTGCATAACAGATAAAGAACTTGCCGCAGATAATATCAACCATCTCTTTCTTATCGTTGTCCTGCACATAAACAGCACGATTAAGCGGAAGTCCTCTCATCTTTCCTTCCTCATTACAGATGATTGCAACGTCATCATCAAAGGGCATATATTCCTCAATATCCCCGCCGACAACCTCCTGCATTGCTTCCAGACTGTCGTCGATTACAATTTCCTTCGGGTACTTTTCCGGTTCTACCAAGAGAACTTTAATCTTTGTATCATTCATCGTTCTTCATTCCTTTCGTGTGTTTTTTTATTGTAAATTCCCATCCGCATACAAAGAAAATCGTTGAAGTCCTTACCTGCTTTTGGTGGTTCATCAACGATTTCATACTTATCCGGCAGAATGGTTTTTAAGGTCTGTGCTGCCTTTCTGCCCGCTATATCATTGTCAAAATGGATACGGATTTTCCTGACAGATGGGTTGCTGCCAAGATACTTTTCCAGTGCAATCGGCACTTTACTGTCCTCAATTTTCTTTGCCGGAGAATACACCCCAGACAGCGAAACAAAGCTCATTTCTTTCCAATCCTGCCCGTTCAGCTTCGCAAGCGTGGCATAGGATAACAAGTCAATGGCACACTCAAAGAGGTGTACTTCCTCCAAGTTTTCCTTACCAAGCCGAAAAGAATAATCTTTTTTACTGCCACTGCAATCGCCCATAATCCTACGCTTATTCGTGGAACGGTAGGCTGCATATTTGGGTTCTTTCTTCTCGTCATAGCCTACAAACACAACATTGTGATACGGCAGACTCTCAAAGATAAGGTCATTGGAAATACAGTAATTGATGATTTCAAAATCTATTCCTCTCCCGAAAAGATACTCTGTAATCACTCTGTTGGAAGCACATTTTTCAGGGAGAAGAAGTGGTTTGTTTTCCTCTTTTGACTGTGGCTTTTCATAGACTGGAGCCTGAATCGCTGTGTGTCCGATAATGGTTTCCACCGCTTCAAGGAAGCTGTAACCTTTGACCTTAATCAGATAATCCAAAGCACTCCTGCCGCCAATACCTCTCGACCACCATATCCATTTCCCATTTGAAATCTTCAAACTGTCGTGGGTTCTGGTGCAATAGGTGTTACCTGAAAACTTAACCAGCTCATACGGTTCATAATTTCTCAGGTAGGTTAATAAGTCCATCTGCTTCGCCTGAATGATTAACTCAGGTGCGATAAATGGCATATCGACCACCGCCTTTCTGTTTATCTCTCATACGATTTCTCCTTTCTGCCGCCGACTGCTTCGCCCTCATCAGGCTCTCCGCCGACAATCTCATTTTCCTTTTTATCCATATTGAGCAGGATATTCAGCTCATCAAGTCGAGCAGTTTTTGCCTTCAATTCTTCCTCTTTGGCAAACGGCTTTTCGATTTCCTGCTTCGCTGTTTCAAACTGCTTTTCCGTATTTTCAAGGCTGTTTTTCGTATCAGCAAGTGTTTCTTCAAAGCGTTCAATGCCGTTATCTATTCTCACAATATTACCGTGAGAATCATCGCCAAGCGGTACATCTCTGCTTGTTTCGCCTTTTAATTTCACAACATAATTACGCTGAACCGTATCAAAATACAGTTCCATTTGAAAGCCACGGTACTCGCCAAGTGGTATCGCATCGGGACTGTTCATTGACTTGCAGGCATTGATGATTGCCTGACCTGCTTCGGCTTTTTCGGAATAAGAAACACCCGATACCGTCATTCCAAGCGGCTGCTCGTCTATCGGTTTCGGGTGTAATTTTGCTGTTTTAACATCTTTTGTAAGTCCCTCTACACGGGATTTCAAGTAAGCAATCTGTTGTGGGTAGAACTTGATGACCTTATCCTCCAGTCCATATTTCTCTGATAAGAAATTGGATTTTAACATCTTTAGCTTCTGTACTTGAATGTCTAAGTCCATCTTTTCTTTGATATATGGATTACCTGTTGCAAGCATTTTTATCTCCGCATAGGACAGTGCGGTTTCATCAATATCCTCTGCCGACCTGACCGGAGATTTGCTCGTCATAATCTGACTTGCGAACTTCTGCTTACCTTCCACAAGCTGATAGAGGTATGCATCAAAGGTCTGCTCTGTTACATAACGGTAAATATCTACCTTCGGATTTTCATTGCCCTGACGGACAATTCTACCGGAACGCTGCTCCAAATCTGAAGGTCGCCACGGACAATCCACATCGTGAAGTGCGATAAGTTTATCCTGCACATTCGTTCCTGCTCCCATCTTCTGAGTAGAGCCAAGAAGCACCCTGACTTCTCCCTTGCGGGTCTTTTGAAACAGTTCTTTTTTCTTCATATCCGTATCGGCTTCGTGTATGAACTTCACTTCACTTTCAGGAATACCTCTCTCAATCAGCTTCTTTCTGATGTCGTTATAGACGGAAAATGTGCCGTCATTCTTCGGCGTGGAAAGGTCACAAAACACAAGCTGTGCCGATTTCTTGTCGGCATTTTCTTTCCATATCCGATAGATGTTATCGACGCAGGCATTGATTTTACTGCCCTCAAAATCAGGCAGCATATCGTTTAGCATACGCTGGTCAAGAGCCAGTTTTCTTCCGTCATTCGTGATTTTCAGCATATTATCTACGCTTGAATCCACACCGCCGCCACGCACCTGCTCGGCTCTCTCTGCAAGGGAAGCAACCATCTCCTTCTGCATTTCCGATGGCTTTACTGCAATGTTATGGTACTTTGCTTCCGGTACTGGCAGGTTCAACATATCTGCTGTCTTAATGTCCGCAATCTCCTTGAACATCGCCATTAGTTCCGGCAAGTTATAGAATTTTGCGAACCTTGTCTTTGCTCTGTATCCTGTTCCTTCCGGTGTAAGTTCCACTGCCGTAATGGTTTCTCCGAAAGTGGAAGCCCAGGCATCAAAGTGCTGCAACCCATTTTTCACAAGCGTGTTGTACTGCAAATATCGCTGTATCGTATAGAGTTCCACCATACTGTTTGAGATAGGTGTACCCGTTGCAAATACGGTTCCTCGTCCTCCGGTAATCTCGTCAAGGTAACGACACTTCATAAAGAGGTCGGAAGATTTCTGTGCTTCCGTCTGTGCGATACCGCCCACATTACGCATTTTTGTATAAAGATAAAGGTTCTTGTAATAATGGCTTTCATCAACAAAAAGTCTGTCTACACCAAGTTCCTCAAAGGTTACAACATCATCTTTTTTCGTCTGGTCATTGAGTTTATCAAGTTTCTGCCTGATAGATTTCTTTGACTTTTCAAGCTGCTTTATGGAGAAGTTTTCCCCTCGGTTTCGCTTGAGTTCCGCAATTCCTCCCGTTATCTCCTCAAGCTGCTGTTCTAAGATTGCCCTCTGTCTTTCAATGGACATCGGGATTTTTTCAAACTGTGAATGTCCGATGATAACTGCGTCATAATCTCCAGTTGCAATCCTGCCGCAGAACTTTTTACGGTTCTTGGTTTCAAAATCTTTCTTTGTTGCGACAAGGATATTCGCCGCCGGATAGAGCTGCAAATACTCAGCCGCCCATTGTTCGGTCAAGTGATTTGGTACAACAAACAGTGACTTGCTACAAAGCCCAAGCCTTTTCGACTCCTGTGCTGCCGCTACCATTTCAAAAGTTTTTCCTGCTCCGACTGCGTGTGCAAGAAGTGTATTTCCTCCGTAAAGGATATGAGCAACCGCATTTTTCTGATGTTCCCTGAGTTCAATTTCAGGATTCATACCATTGAAGATGATATGACTTCCATCATACTCACGAGGTCTGACGCTATTGAATTTCTCATTGTAAGATTTGCAAAGCCTTTCCCTTCGTTCAGGGTCAGACCATATCCAGTCCTGAAATTCCTGCTTAATCATTTCCTGCTTCGACTGAGCAATCGCTGTTTCCTTTTTATTTAGGACAGCCTTTTTCTTTCCCTCATCATCTTCGATATAATCAAAGATACGCACATCTTTTAAATTCAGCGTTTCCTCAATAATCTTATAGGCATTGATGCGGGAAGTTCCGTAAGTGTTATATGCCCTTACATTTCCTTTGTCATAGGATTTGCCCTCAATATTCCACTCACTCGTAAATGGAGAGAAGTGAACTTTGATATTCCACTGTGCATAGCGTGGTGTTTCAAGCAAATGAAAGATAAACTCCTGCACATCGTCCGGTGGCAACCAAGTTGCACCAAGTCGCACGGAAATTTCACTTGCAGTCAGGTCTTTCGGCTGCACCTTTTGAAGTGCTTCTACATTGACCTTATAATCTTCCGGATAGAGTTCTGCCGAGTTCTTTGCAATCTTCAGCTTTTCCCTGACATTACCCGAAAGGTATTCATCAGCCATCAGATACTTCGGTTCGTAAGAATTTCCATACTCATAAAGCGGGTTTAGGAAGATAACACCCTTTAAGTCCTCAAAGATTTCATTCTCCGATTTACCGGAAAGCTCCATCATATAGTCCATATCAATCGTGGCTTTTTCTCCAAGAGATACCGCCAACGCTTCGCTTGCCGTATCAACAGAAGTAACCGGAGTATGCGGCTTAATTGTCCTCTTAGAAAACATATCAGCCTTACGTTCCAGTTCTCCGTCCTCTCCGATTATCTCCAATGCGGAAAGCAAAGAGAATGAACTGTCCTGCGAAAAAGCAGAGGTATTTGCACGGCTGTTAATGAGTCCGTACTTACCTGAAAAGGTATCATAAAGTCTGTTTAATCGCTCCTGCTCCGCTTTGATTTCGCTGTCAGGGTAATCTTCTGTCTGCAATTCAATCAGCGTTCTGACGGAATTTCTAATAGCAATCATACCCTTAATTCGGTTCTCTGCGGTTGCCGACACTTCCACCGGAGTCATACGGGAATTTTCACGATAATAGATTTTATTGTCCACCACTGTATAGGAAAAGTTTCTCACTGTCGGGTCTGCCGGAATAGAATTATCTTCCTCCTCCAGTTCTTCCTCGACTTCATATTCCGTGATTTCTCCGTGAATGTTTGCTACTGCTTCATCAAGCTGTGCTGCAAGGTCTGCATTTTCATACGGCACACAAGTTGCTTCCATACCGAAACGCCCCGATACCATTTTCATTTCTCCAAGTATCATTTCGGGGTGCTGCACAAAATACGAGTTCATCTTAATTCCGTTCTCATCGGCATCAAGATGAACCCAATCCGGCTCAATATCTATCAGTCTGTCACGCTTTTGCAGGATAAGAATATCCGAAACGACTTCCGTTCCTGCATTACCCTTAAAGGTATTATTCGGCAATCGAATTGCTCCAAGAAGCTCTGCTCTCTGTGCAATATACTTTCGTACTGCTAAAGTTTCCTTATCCATTGTGCCTTTGCTCGTTACAAGAGCCATCACACCGCCGGGTCTTAACTTATCAAGGGACTTGGCAAAAAAGTAATCGTGTATCAGGAACTTATGCTTGTCGTACCTTTTATCTAACACCTTAAAATCTCCAAAAGGCACATTGCCAACCACTCCATCAAAGAAGCTGTCCGGCAGATTGGTTTCTTCAAATCCTTGTGCCGCAATGGTTGTTTTCTGGTAAAGCTGCTGTGCAATCCCTGCGGAAATCGTATCAAGTTCCACACCATAAATCTTACTGTCCTGCATTGCGTCCGGCAGCATACCGATGAAATTACCGATACCGCAGGACGGCTCTAACAAGTTGCCTTCCTTAAAGCCCATCTGCTCCATTGCCTTATAAATGGCTGTGATAACTTCAGGCGGCGTGTAGAACGCAGTCAATGTGCTTTCTCTTGCCGAAGCATATTCCTCCGGTGTTAATACCGAAGAAAGTTCCAGATATTCCGTTGCCCACGCTGAATTATTTTCATCAAAGGCTTCTGAAAGCCCACCCCAACCGACATACTTTGATAAGATAATCTGTTCTTCAGGAGTGGCAAATCTGTTTTCTTCCTGACATTTTTTAAGAAGCTGTATCGCCATAATATTTCTGCGGAAGCGTTCCTTTTTACCAACTGTTTCAACCTCATTTTCTCTGAGATTAAAGGTGTGACGTTCTGCCATAGACACATCAGGGTGCAAGTCAAAACCTTTGACTTTTTTCTTCTGCTCCCAAGCGGGAACTACCGGCTCAGGCTCTTTTTCATTTCTTTCTTCGGCAGGTTCTTCCTTTACAATCAAATGCTCATTCATCGGATTCTCACGCACTTTTCTGTCAAACTCTGTGCGTGAAAATTCCTTATTGAACAGTGGCATATCATAGTCATAGAGCATTACTCTCTCATCATCAACAGATAAGATTTCGTACTCAGAAGCACCGATATACACCTTATCGCCAAGATGATATTCATATTTCACATCTTGCGATATTTCCGCTTCTTCAGGTTCTTTTTCGGCTAGTTCCTGCTCCGGTGGTGCATTAGAGAGTATCTCACGGTTTCTTTTCGTTTCCTCGATTTTGGCTCTGCGTTCCTCTTGGCTTTCGAGCCACTGAGGATAGTGTTCTTTTTCCTTTGGATTTAAGTATCTGTCCATTCGGATAAGTTCCCCGATACGCTTCTCCACCTGCGACCACGAAAGCGTGATATGTGGCTTCTCTTTACCGATACCTTTCGTAATCGTAATACCTTTTCCATCGTGGCTCTCATCAATGCCTGCTCCGATTATGACGGGATAAGAACCGCCCCAACCGTATTCATTTTTCAAGAAGTCGGCATTTTCTTTTGCAGAAAGGCTTTTTTCAAACTGCTCATAGATACGCATTTTTCCCTCAGAAAATCCGCTTCCATTCGCAAGAACAGCGTCGATAATCTCCTGAGAAAAAGTAAAGGCAGAGGTTTTCTTTTCCTCTGCCCGACCGTCTAATATGAATGTCATCTGACCGTCCATTGACGGTAATGGTTTTATGCTGTCACTTAATTCTCCCAGTAATCGCATAGCTTCAAAATGTCGGGCAATAACAGCCCAATCATAAAAGCTCTGTGCGGTTCTGCTGTCGTATTTGCCCTCCCACAAATGCAGAACGTTTTCAAAGGTCTTGTACCCTACTGTCCTGCCATCCTCTAAAGTAAGTTCGGTATAATCATTATTGAAAATACTCTTTACATACTCTGTGCGGTCTTTGTTATCAGGATTACGTTCATAATAATCTTTGATTTCTTCCAGACTTGCTGACAAATGTGGTGTCGTTCTGAGAATTTCATTGATTACTTCATCACGTCCAAAGAACGGAAGGCTTTTATCCTCGTGCGTTCTATCGTAATACTCTAAGCGAATATCACTTCCGCTTTCACGATTTCCTGTGCCGAGCTGCGAAGGGAGTTCATCAGACGAACCCATTTCATCATATCCTCCGCTTTCATCTGTTCGGTCACTCCCTCTTTCTGTGCCATCTGGCTCAGGATTGTTTCCTCCATCTTGCTGGCTCTCTGTTCCACTTCCGCCAAGTGCTGTGTCAGTTCGCCCCTCGTCAGGAGATTGTAGTAAAGGACTCTGTGATGTTCCTTCAGAAACTCTCTCCTCATCTGAGCGTATCTGCCCAGCGTCACTTCCGGCTGCTGGGGAAGTTTCAGGTTCGGAAGGCTGTAATCGCCCACCATCGTGTAGGTCAGTTCGTTCATTGTCCAAACTCCTTTCGTCGTTATTTTCAACCTTATTGTATTCATTTCTGTCCTGACCGACAATTATGCGATTTTGACGGTTGAGTGCAGTAATTGTTTTAGATATTTCCGTCAATCCCATTTCTGCAATATCACTGGTAGCAAATCCAAGTGCATTGAGTGTTTCCTGCGTATTGAAGTTAGTAACATCTCTGAAATCATCAAGTTCAAAATAGCCGTCCGTATCAACGCCAAGCCTTGACATCATCATATATGCCACACTATTTGTCACGACATTTTTATAAATGAAAGCCACAATATCCTCTTCCACTTCCTCAAAGGAACTGCCCTCGGTTGCATAGTAAAGGTCTTGCAGATAATCAGGGATATTATCCTCTGCCGCATTTCTTGCTGCTCCCATAATTGCTTCGGCAAGACTGCTCTTATTCTCAATCTCTCCGAAAGTGCTTTCCAATGTCTCAATCACATCAGCTTCGTATTCCTGACGCATATCCCAAATCGGAACTGTTCTTGAATATCTGCTTTCGTGAGTATCTGAAATATCAAAGTAATGTGTCAGTCTTTGCCGTGAACGGTTCTCATCAGCAAAAACAGCAATACCTCTTGCACCTCGGTTGACCCATCTACCAAAAATTTTGTTCCACTGCTCTATCTCAAGAACCGCTGTTGCATCGGGTCGCTGTGCATATACAAGAAGCTGTTCGTCATAGCGTAACTTATAATTTCGGCAAGCCGAAGCTAAGAATGCCTGCCAGTTCTGAGGATTTGACACAACCGTTTTGCAGGTGCGGTTGTAAAGCTCAGAAATAAGGTCATATTTTCGTGCCATTACTCTTGCACCTCCTTATCGCTGTTTTTCTCTGTTTCTGGTCTTGTTTTTTGACGGTTCGGATTGATTGATAGGTTCAACTTTGCTTCCACTAAGCTCCATTTTTTCAGCAAACTCGCATATATGATAGCAGCAATTTCCGACATACAAATGGTAGTCATCAATATACTTGCACACTCTGTCTGCTGTGTGTCCATCACGAAAAGTAATCCTGATTTTTCCACCATCGGGAATATAGAATTTTAAGTTGTAATGACTGTCTATAAATCGAATTTGCTTTTCCTGCGGCTCTGCTCTATTCTCCTGTTGCTTCATTTTCCTTACCTCTCATTTTTGTTGCTTCATCAGAACCGCCGCCCAAATACGAAAAGAGTTTACCGGACTTTGTATTCTTCTGAAGCTCCATAATCACACCCATATCAGGAATCGTGATATTCGGGATTTTCAGGATTGCTTCCATATCAAGCTGCTGCAACTTTTTCTCCGTATCACAACCGGAGTCAAAGAGTTTATTCAGCACCTTGACCTTATTCTGAAAAGTTGCTTTGTCTTTCACGAAAATACCTCCTTAGCTAATGTTGATTACAATAGAAATACTGCCGCTCTGTTCTTCTTTCTGCGGATTACGTGAATACTCAGGAAAAAGGGACTGTACTCTCTGCCTTGCCCTGCGTATGGTTTCAAAACAAGGAAGTCCGTATGCTCGGTAATTAAATACAATATCCTCAAGCGGAAGATTTCCGGCAGGTATATATCCGTATTGGTTGTAATAATGCAGAATGAGAAGCATATCATCATACCTCGACATCGGGCATTCCTTTAAGATTTCAAGCACTCGGCTCTCCACCGTTTTCTGTTGTTTCATAATGTTCCTCCAAAAATTAAAGGGACAGAGTTTTTACGCTCTGCCCCGACTGGTTAATGTTCGCTTGTTACTTACTTCTTACGGTTTTTAACCTGAAGAAAGATAAAGCCGCCGACAATAACGGCGACTAATGCGATAGCGATAATTGTCTTTGCTTCCATTACTCGTTACTCTCCTTTTTCTTCTTTTTGTGTGCAACAACAGAAGTTACCGCGATACCGACAGCAGAAAGTCCGGCAAGGACATACCAAAGTTTCATATTGGTATCATCTCCTGTTTTCGGAGTATCTCTTAACTCATTGTGCATTTTTACAACGGCTGTTTCATCAAGTTTGATAGTAACATTCTGGTCGGCAGGTGTGATATATGCGGCAGACGCATTGTTTGCCACTTCTGATACGGTATATTCGCCAATACGAAGTCCCTCAATCACGATTTCGCCGTTCTTATCTGTTTCAAATGTCATATCATAACCGTTTGCTCCGGTTACTCTGAACGCAAAACCTTTAACCTTACCATCTGAAGATGTCTTGACGATTTTCAGTGTTCCACGCATAGCTTCATTGATAAATCCAACACCAGCCTTATTCTCAACGGAATAAGTTGTTTCGTCTTTCTCAATGAAAACAGAGTATTCTCCCTTATCAAGCAGGAAGCCCTCTGGTGCTTTTGTTTCACGGACAATATATTTTCCGTAAAGAAGCTCTTTCATCTCATAAATTCCGGTTTCGGTTTCTTTAAGATTTCCGATAAGTTCATCGCCATCATCAATCTTTCCGTTCTCATTGGTGTCCTTATATACCTCAAAGGTTGCACCCGTAAGTTTGTTATCCGGATATTCAGCATCCATCTTCGTGAGTCTGATATTGCCGTGAACATACTCATTGACAATCTCAATTTCAACTACCTGCTCGGCTTTGCTGATATTGACCTCATACGCTTTTTCATCAAGAACAAATCCCTTTGGCTGCTCGATTTCTCTTACAATCCATTTGCCATAAGGAACTTTTGCAAAAGAAAAACTACCGTCTTTTGCAGAGGTAGTCGTCATAAGTGCAGTATCCTTTGTAAATTCTGTTTCTTCGGCTTTGAAGATACCGATAACAGCACCCTCAAGTGCTGCTCCATTCTCGTCAATCTTCTTACCTGATACAGAACCATAGATAAGTTCATTCTTGATTTCTTTTCCGTCATTCACTTTGATTTCAACCGTTGCGGTATCCTGACCTGCGTATTCAAATACAACCGGATACTTCGTATCAGAGAGAATATAATGCTCATCGGTTGCAATCTCTTTGACATAGTATTTGCCAAACGGAAGGTCTGACTTCATAACAGCAGTTCCATTTTCATTTACGCTGATAATCTCAATCAGTCCATCAGCCGGAATAACGGTACCGCTTGCAGATACAATATCTTCTGCGGCATAAAGACCAAAGCTGATATTTTTGATTTCTCCGTTGTCGCCAATACCAAATGTCTTATCCTTTTCAATGGCTTTTGCAAGGCGTACCTGAACTTTCTGTCTTTCGTTATAGAATGATGTGGAAGTTTCGGTAACAGAGATATTCTGACCTGCATAAGTAAGCTCAACCGTATGTGTTTCGCCACTGATTACCATTCCATAAGGTGCGGTAATTTCCTTGACCTCGTATTTTCCGAGATAAAGTTCTTTGCTCTTAACAAATCCATCGGAGCTTGTTGTGATAGTATCTACCACTTCGCCCTTTGAATAGCGGAGTGTACCGTCCGGTGTACTAATATCTTCCGCAGCACGGACTTCATAAACTGCACCCTCAAGTCCTGCCACTTCATAAACAGGCTGATAAATAACATCACTGTCCTCAGAACCACTTACATTGACACCACTAAATACTTCTCCGGTCTTTTCAACCGTGATAGTACCTTTCTGTGCCATATTCGGCTTATTGACTTTCACAACAGTTACGCCGCCTTCCTCTGTGGAATTTTCTTCGGTAATATCAAAATATACCGGAGTATCATCAAGTACATATCCGTATGGAGCTTGTACCTCTACGATGGAATATCCCTTGCCGTAATCTAATTTCTCAGGTGTTACAAGAGAACCATTTGCGTCGGTATAGAACACATCAATCGTGGTCGGTGTCGGATAAGTAAAGGTCATTTTGACCTGATTGCCCTGTGGGTCGTAAATCTTAAATCCTGCTCCTGCATACGGAATACTCTTTCCGCTTTCTGCGTCCACCTTGACTACATTGACAAAGCTCTCAAAGTTACGGTTATTGATAAGATAACGGTAGGTCTGTGCGTTCTGTGAAATGAACACATCAAAATCGTCCATCATCTCTCTGCCTTCCCAACCGGAAGTCTGGTGTACGGTATAAATACCATACGGCATATCTTTTGTCTGACCGAAGCCATTTTCATCGCATACGATAGTATCTCTCTCGTCTTTATTGGCTGCGTCATAGCTTCCGGCAGATTTCAGGTAAATCTCAAAGGAAGCACCCTTTTCAGGTGTTTCAATCTTTGTTTCTCCGTCATCGGTATGTTTGATGATAGCCACATTGCCTTTGATTACCTGCTCGGTTACATCATTGGAAGTAAGGTTGTGTTCCACCTCATAAAGTTTCGGGTCTGCACCTACTTCATGGATAGTCTTATCAAGCAAATATCCCTCTGACGGTGTAATTTCTCGGATTGTCCAGTCGGTATCACAAACATATTCTTTAGTAGTGAACTGACCGTTTTCATCAGTAACATACTTATCTACAATCGTTTCGCCCTTATAGATACCATAAACTGCTCCCGAAAGTTTGGCATTGCCCTGTGCTTCGCCTTTCTCAGCGTCGCTCTTTGTTACTGTTACAGTAAATTTCTTCAAAATGTTATTGAAGTTTCTTGTGGTTACTTCTTTCCACTTCACTGGTGCAGTCTGATTTTTCGGTACAACATAACGGATAGCTGTGTCCACTTCTTCAAGAGTATATGGTTCAGAACCACTGATAAGCACATCTTTGAAAGTTGCCACACCGTTTTTGTCTGTAACTGCATACTGGTCAACAGCAGCACCGGAAAGAGAAGTACCGAAAAGATGGAACTTCATACCTTCAACAAGATTATCTTCTGAGGACTTCACTACCTGAAGGTCGCCACGCTTCAATTTGTTATTAAAATTGACCTTTGCAACCTGTCCTGCTACAACAGTAACTCTATGTGTTTCCTGCGGCTCGTACTTATCGTATGCCTGCTCGGTTACAGTATAGATACCCGGCATAAGGTTATCAATCTGGAACTTACCGCCATTGGCTGTTGTAACCGTCTGATTGATACCGTTTCCGGTAATCGTGAAGTTAATACCGTCAACCTTGCCGTCCTCACTGGTCTTTACAATCTGACAAGAACCATAGCTGACTTTCATCTTCACATAACCGTTGATACTGTCGCTTACTTCCTGAGCATAGCTGACAACATCCTGCACACTGGAATTCTGACCGTGTTTGCCCTCTGACCATACAACCACACCTCTGCGGACTGCATTTTTCTTGGTTGCGGTAATGGTAAATTCCTTACTCGGTGCTGTATCCATAGAAACCGTAAGTTTGTTACCATTCACTGAAAAGCTCACTCCACTGATGCTTGCCTTGAAATTATATTTGGACAGCACATTATTGGAATCTGTCAGAGTAGTTGTGTACTTGCTTCCGTTCCACTCAAGTTCTATTGTCTTTGCCGAACCGGATGATTTATTACAAAAACTCGGTATGGTCGCATGGTTCTGTACACTCTGCACCATACTGTTGTAATAACTGAAAATCTTATTGCGAAGCGGATGCTTTGCATTGATGACATCTTTCACATTGCTGCAACCACTGGCTGCTACATGATTGAAGTTCACATCACGCTCTCCGATAACAGTTTCCCAGATAAGAAGCTGTGTGGCATAAGCCTGTGCAATGCTGTTTGCTGCTGCTTCATTCTGTGACCTCCAAGATGTCGAGATTGTCCCACGATAGCCATACTGTAAAATACGACCAACGAAAAGACGGATTTCATCTCCGGAAATAACCCCGTTGGATGCAAGGTTATTAAAATAATTTTCGTCATACTTATTCATTGTCTGACCGACCTTGAGCGAAATTCCAGGCTCAATACAATAAGCAACATTGCCTGAGTATGAGCCAATAGCCTTAAGATTGGTAAAATTGGAACGTCCGGTATGCCAACCATTTTTCAAGGTCAAATTGCTATGTCCCCATACCCCATCGTAATTAGCATCGCCATCACGAGGGAAATCGACCATATAAACATCGGCTTTTTCTCCCGAAGCAGCATATGCTGTTGTCGAGCCAATGCCTGCAAAAGTGGTCACACACATAAGGGTCGCCAAGAAAAGCGACGTGACTCTTTTGAATTTTGACTTTATCATTGCGTTTCCTCCTGTAAAAATTGAAAAACACACCGTATCTCTACGATGTGCCTTTGTGGATTTTCTCTTACGACAAGATTTACCTGCCGAAAAACAAATGCGGATTTTTCGTTAATTTTTCATTTTACCATACACCTCCAGTCCGTTCATACTGTGCGATTGCCCCTTAGAGATAGACATATACTTTGAGATAGTTATATTCAAGTGAGATAATATATATCATTTTCGGTAGGTAGAAGTATAACTAAGGGGTTAGAGTGTGAGAAAGGGGAACTGTAACTCAGGCTATCTGCTGTCACGTTCTGCACGATTACGCAAAAACTTGTTGTAATGCTCCAATGCTTTGCAGACAAAATCCTCCGTCTGACTGACGGGAATGTTTTTCGGGATAAGCTGTCTTACTCTGTCGCCCCTCAACACGATTTTTTCCTTTTGGTTCGGCTTTTCCTCAGACATAACAGCGTGGATTGCTTCGGTTGTAAGGTTGCCCTCGTTGAATAACTTTCGCATACGGATTGTCTGGTCGTGTGACGGGGTTGCGTCATTTAGGTCGATTTCGTCAACCACATCACGCTGGCAATCTTCATCAAGATAAGAAAGTTCCACGGCAGGACGCATTTTAATACGCCCCTCATCAACAAATTCAAGCAATTCAGGAACAAGGTTTGTCAGACGAACATATCGGTAAATTTGATTTTTGCTTTCGCCCGTCTTATCAGCAAGTTCATCGCTTGACTTTGCAAACTCTAAATTGTTCCCCACTGGGGAATTATTTTTTGCTGGTCTGCCTGCTTGTCTTTTCATTGCTTCCAAACGCATTTTATAGGCAAAGGCTTTTTCACTTGGCAATATCTCTGACCTCTGGAAATTACTCTCAACCATTAAAATGGTCGCTTCATCTCTGTTCAGGTCTACAATCTCACTTCTCAGTGTTTCAAATCCTGCCAGTTCACAAGCTCGCTTTCGTCTGTGTCCTGAAACAAGTTCGTATCTGCCGTCCTCTTTCTGCCTTACCGTTGCCGGAGTAATCACTCCTCTTTCCTTGACACTCTCCACAAGCTGCATCATATCTTCATCGTCCCTGACCTTAAACGGGTGGTCGGGGAAATCATCAATTAGCTCCAATGGAATATCTCGGATTTTTGAAAGCTGTTCTTCATCTCTCTGTGCCTGCGTGGTAAATAAATCATCGAGCTTCGTGAGAGTGAAGTCGCTCTTTCTTCCTGCCATCGGCTAACACCTCCTTTGTAAATTCAGCGTATGCCTTAGACACTGTGCTGTTTGGCTCATAAGCATAAATGCTCTTGCCTTTGGAAGAAGTTTCAGCGGCTTTTACGGCAATCGGGATTTGTGTTCGATACATTCTTATCTGATTACCGAAGTTTGCCCTGAGTGCTTCCACCGTACTCTTTGCAAGGTTTGTTCGGCTATCCACCAAAGTAAGCAGCATACCGTCTATCTTAATATCCGGATTGATATACTTCTTTACTTTTGAAATGGTCTGCACAAGCTGTGTCATCCCCTTTGCAGGCAAATACTGAGCCTGAACCGGAATGATAACACTGTCTGCCGCCGATAAAGCATTGAGCGTAACCATACCAAGTGAAGGCATACAGTCTATAATTACATAATCATATCTGTTCTTCACTTGACTCAGATAATTCTTGAGTGTAGTTTCTCTGCTCATTGCGTTTACAAGGTTAAATTCCATTGCTGAAAGCTCAAGGTTTGCCGGAACAAGGTCAACACCTTCTTCGTGGTGCAGGATACCAACCATAGGGTCTGTCATCGTTTCATTGATTACATCTGTGAGTTTCGTTGCAAGCGTGATACCCAAGCCGTCTGTATCCTGCCAACCAAGACAAGTCGTTAAATCGCCCTGCGGGTCTGCGTCTATGAGCAATACTTTCTTGCCCTGCATTGCAAGCCCGACTCCAAGATTAACTGTTGTGGTGGTTTTTCCGACTCCGCCTTTCTGGTTACATACGGAAATCGTTTTGCAGTTTGACACTTCTTTTTGCCCTCCTTTCTGAAAATTCATAGCCACCGCATTATGGCTATGTACCTGACCGACTCATTTCCTAATCGGTCATAGCAATATTTGTTCTCAACACCCCTTGCCAAGCAAAATGCTTATGGGAAGTCACTAAGGAACAGACTGCTTATCTGTATCATAGGATTCTAACCTCTGCCGGGTACTCCGCCAGCTCCGTAGAGAAGTATCATTATCATTCTGACTGTCATCGCCATATCAGGAGCAACCTGATACTCATAACCGGAGTTCTCGCTATTCTGAAATACAGAAATCACGGCGTACCTGCTAAAGTGGCTATCATCAGAAATAAAGTCTTAGTGAATGACTTATTCAATTTTCAAGCGAAAAGGCTTCCGTTTTTGCTATCCGGAATGA
>ERZ827469.2030-NODE-2030-length-16323-cov-2.908839_pt1 | contig 16323 bp, 11 predicted proteins | sample MGYA00519917_ERZ827469 | MGnify/ENA primary metagenome ERZ827469 (study PRJEB31778, sample SAMEA3449314) | human gut metagenome | biome: human gut; feature: human-associated habitat; material: faeces | place: United Kingdom | collected 2010/2012 ... | reverse complement strand
ACCCCGACATCTTTTTCCAGGCAAGAAAAGCCTGCAACAGCTACTACAACGCTGTTCCCGCCATCGTGGAAGAATATATGGCCAAAGTCAATGAGAAAATCGGCACCGACTACAAACTGTTCAACTACTACGGCGCTGCTGATGCCGAACACGTTATCATCGCCATGGGTTCTGTCTGCGACACCATCGAAGAAACTATTGACTACCTGAACGCTCAGGGCGGCAAATACGGCCTTGTAAAAGTCAGACTTTACAGACCTTTCTCCGCTGCTCACCTGATCGGCGCTATTCCCGAGACCGTCAAACAGATCACCGTCCTCGACAGAACCAAAGAGCCCGGCGCTATGGGCGAACCTCTGTATCTGGACGTTGTGGCTGCCCTCAAAGACAGCAAATTCAACAACACCCCTGTCTTCACCGGCAGATACGGTTTGGGCTCTAAGGATACCACTCCTGCTCAGATCATCGCTGTTTATAAAAATAAAGAGAAGAAACAGTTCACCATCGGTATTGTCGACGACGTGACCCATCTGTCTCTGGAATTGGGCGAGAACCCCGCCACCACTCCCGATGACATCACCAGCTGTAAATTCTGGGGCTTGGGCGCTGACGGAACGGTTGGAGCCAACAAAAACTCCATCAAGATCATCGGCGACCACACCGATATGAACGCACAGGCTTATTTTGATTACGACTCCAAGAAATCCGGCGGTGTCACCATTTCTCACCTCCGCTTCGGTAAGTCCAAAATCAAATCCACCTACCTCATCAACAAAGCGGACTTCGTCGCCTGCCACAATCCGGCTTACGTGACCAAGTACGAGATGGTTCAGGATGTCAAACCCGGCGGAACCTTCCTCTTAAACTGCGAATGGGACGACGCTCAACTGGAAGAGCACATTCCCGGCCAGATGAAGAGATATATCGCCGAGAACAACATCAAATTCTACACCATCGACGGCATCAAGATCGGTAAAGAGATCGGCCTGGGCGGAAGAATCAACACTGTTTTGCAGTCTGCGTTCTTTAAGCTCGCCAACATCATCCCCACCGAGGACGCCATCAAATATATGAAAGACGCTGCCACCGCTTCTTACTCCAAGAAGGGTGAGGCCATCGTCAAGATGAACCATGACGCTATCGACCGCGGCGCCACCGACGTTCACGAAGTCAAGGTTCCCGATTCCTGGAAGAATGCTTCTGACACCGATTTGACTGTTAAAGCTACCGGTAACCGCAAAGATGTTGTCGATTTTGTCAACGATATCGTCATCCCCGTCACTTCTCAGAAAGGTAACGAGCTTCCTGTCTCTACCTTTATCGGCGATCGGACCGACGGCACCTTCCCGCAGGGTACTGCTGCATTTGAAAAACGCGGCGTTGCTGTTGACGTTCCTGTTTGGAACCCTGATAACTGTATCCAGTGCGGATTCTGTTCTCTCGTTTGTCCTCATGCGGTCATCCGTCCTTACGCCATGACTGAAGAGGAAGCAGCTAACGCTCCTGCCGGCCAGGCTTCCGCTCCTATGACCGGTATGCCCGGCATGAAATTCGCTATCGGTATTTCCGTTCTCGACTGTCTCAACTGCGGCCTCTGCGCCAACGTCTGCCCCGGCAAGAAGGGCGAGAAAGCGCTCACCATGGTATCTCTCGACAGTCAGCGTGAGAAACAGAACGGCTTTAACTACCTGTTTGACCTGCCCGAGAAACCTGAAGTTCTCGAGAAATTCAAAGAGACCACTGTCAAGGGCAGCCAGTTCAAACAACCTCTCCTCGAGTTCTCCGGCGCCTGTGCTGGATGCGGCGAGACTCCTTATGCGAAGCTCGCAACTCAGCTCTACGGCGACAGAATGTATATCGCTAACGCTACCGGTTGTTCTTCCATTTGGGGAGGTTCTGCACCTGCTACTCCCTACACCGTAAACAAATCCGGATTTGGTCCCGCTTGGGCTAACTCCCTGTTCGAGGACAACGCCGAGTACGGTTACGGTATGTTCTTAGCACAGGATACCATCCGCAGAGCGGCCATTGACAAGATCTCCGCCCTCTATGAGAAAGCAGAGAAAGAAGACGTCAAAGCTGCAATCAAAGATTACCTTGACACCGTTGACTGCGGCGCATCCAACAAGGCTGCCACTGCAAAACTCATCTCTGTTCTGGAAAACTGCGGCTGCGACGACGCCAAAGAGATCCTCAAGAGCAAAGATTACCTGGCTAAGAAATCCGTCTGGATTCTGGGCGGCGACGGCTGGGCCTACGACATCGGCTTCGGCGGTTTGGATCACGTCATTGCTTCCGGTCAGGACGTTAACATCCTGGTATTCGATACCGAGGTTTACTCCAACACTGGCGGACAGTCCTCCAAATCTACTCCTACCGGTGCAATCGCTCAGTTCGCTGCTGCTGGTAAGGAAGTCAAGAAGAAAGACCTGGCCGCTATCGCCATGAGCTACGGTTATGTCTACACCGCTCAGGTTTCTATGGGCGCCGACTACAACCAGTGCCTGAAAGCCTTCGTTGAGGCGGAAAGCTACCACGGTCCTTCTCTGATCATTGCTTACGCTCCTTGTATCAACCATGGTATCAAGGGCGGTATGGTTCAGGCCCAAGCTGAGGAAAAACGCGCGGTACAGGCCGGCTACTGGCACCTGTTCCGTTACGATCCCCGTCTGAAAGCGGAGGGCAAGAACCCCTTCCATCTGGACAGCAAGGCTCCTACCGCTGCGTACAAAGACTTTATCATGAACGAAGTTCGCTACAATGCGTTGGCACGCTCCAACCCGGATCGTGCGGAAGCCCTCTTCGACAAAGCCGAAGAAGCTGCTGCCGAGAAATACGCTCGTCTGGCTGCAATGTCCGACTAATGGGCGTATCATAATGGTACAAAAATCCCGCAGGAAAATTTCCTGCGGGATTTTTATTTTGAAAAAGGCAGAGTGTCCTTTTTCTATAACTGATTTTCTTCCAGCCATTTGCGAACGGGTCTGGCAATTTTTTTGAGGCTGCCGTCTTCAAAAGGAGTTTGAAGTCCGGCACTCTTCATTAGATCGACAAAGGTTTTGGTTCCGCCCAGTTTCACCAGATCAAGATATTTTTTCCAGGCCTTTTTCCGATCCTTCAGCGCCTCCATCCAAATTTGCAGGGCAGCCGTCTGGGCAAGGCAGTAATCCACATAGTAGAAGGGGTATAGGTAGATATGCAGTTGTCTTTGCCATCCGGCTCCCCGGCCGTAGAAGGGCAGAGCGTCGTGATCCATATAGGGCCGGTAAATTTGCTCCAGCTTCAGCCACTCCTCGTTGCGCTGCTGGGGCGTTAAATCCGGATTAGAGTAAACAATCTCCTGAAAATGATCTACCATGCAGCCATAGGGGATAAAAATCAGCGCGTCCTCGGCGTGGGACAGCTCGTACTTCGCCGTCTGCTCTTTAAAGAATAGATGATGCCAAGGAGCAGTCAGAAACTCCATCGACATGGAGTGAGTTTCGCACCCTTCCATCGAAGGATTTCGCAAATCAATAAGCTCGATCTCCCGGGAGGCGATATAGGAGGCGAAAGCGTGGCCCGCCTCGTGGGTAAGAACATCCACATCGCCGGAAGTCCCGTTGAAGTTGGAGAAAATAAAGGGGCAATTATAGCCCAGAATTGTTGTACAGTAACCGCCCGGCGCTTTCCCTTCCTTGGCCAGCACGTCGAAAAGCTCCATTTCAAGCATCTGGTCGATAAATGCAGCGGTTTCCGGCGACATTTCCTCATACATCTTTTTGCCAGCTGCCAAAAGCTCGTCAGGGGTTCCCTGGGGCGTTGCGTTTCCGTCAGGGAAAACAAACAGGTCGTCATACATTTTGAGTTTGGACAGTCCAATGCGCTTTGCCTGATTTTCTTTGATCTCCACATCAATCGGCACTAAATCGTCGGCCACCTGGCGGCGGAACCGGGCTACCTCTTCGGGGCCGTAGCAGTTGCGCTGGCGGCGGATGTAACCAAGCTCGACAAAATCTTTGAAGCCCAGCTTTTTCGCCTGTTCTGTCCGGCTTTTGACGAGCTTGTCGAAGATTTCGTCAAACTGTTCCCGGTTCTCATCGAAAAACTTTCCTTCCGCCTCCCAGGCAGCTTTGCGGACTGCCCGGTCGGAGTTTTGCTTATAAGGATGCAGCTGGGCAATGGTCAGTTCTTTGCCGTCAAAGGAAATTTTCGCCGAAGCGTACAGCTTTTGATACTCCGCTTCCAACAGGTTTTCCTCCTGCATCAGCGGAATGATTTCCGGAGAAAACCCCTTCTGATCCAGTTCCATGTTGGAAAAGAGGAGTGTCCCGTATTTTTTCTCCAGCTCCGGGCGGAACCTCGACCCCAGCAATTCCTTGTTAAAGGCTTGGATTTTTTCGCTGAGAATGGGGGAAAGCTGGTCGTTGTACTCCCGTTCTGCCTCATAAAATAGGTCGGTGGTATCCACTGTGTTGCGGATATGGCAGATAGTCCCCATGGTATCCACATCGATGACGATTTGTTCCATCTTTTTCATGGCGTGAACCGCGTCCTCGCCAGACTCCGCTGTTTGGAGCAGTGTTAAAGCGCCGTCCATCTTATTTAGAATTTCATCTTTGTTGGGACGCCTATAGGGCATTTCCGAAAACTTCATAGGTGATATTCCTTTCTGCGATTGAAATGAACATGGATTAGGTATTTGCACCGGAAAAAGCAGTCTTATTCTGCTGATCCTTTCCCACGATACAAATATAGGTTTTCCCAGGATTCACCGTTAATGCCTCGCCGTTTTCCCTTGTAAAAGAAAATTGGTTTGCGGAATTTCCCTTTGTCCACTGAATGGGCTCTCGTCCGCCGTTTGTCACGTAATATCCGTTTCCGGATGTAAGGGAAACCTCCCGACGATAGGATTCTCCGTTATAGCTTCCGATGCTGGTATACAGAATCAGAATGTTTTTGTATTGAAGGACTTTCCCTGTGTCGGCGTCAATGTGCGCCTCTCCGTTTCGCTGCTTTTTATAGAGTCCGGTGGAGCGGTTATAGGAAAAGCTGCTGTTAGCCGAGCCGGAGAAAGCCACAAACACCTGCTGGGCGTCCAGCTGAGTTGGAGTCAATTCCTTTTCTGAGAACAGGAACGGCGCCGTCGTTTCCCCATCTTCGGAAATCCCCGCTTTTGACATGAGGGCGCTGATTTCATCAGAACTGATGAAAAAGCTGTGCTCCCGTCCCTTGCTCTGAGCACGCTGTTTATCCTGATAGAAAGAATTGCTGTAGGTCATGCCGTCGATGTGGTCAATGCCGGTAGCCTGAATGCGCTCATATCCGGCGGGACTGCCGCCAAAATGGACGAACACAGAGTTATAGGGAAGTGCCAAATCAATGTAATAGTGACGCGCACTGCGAACAGGGCCCACATAAGGAACATGATCCTGGTCGGCGAAAACCGCCATCATTCGGGTGATGCCGCCCTCTACCACCACTTCATAGATGATATCCGCCTTGGAAAGTCCGCGGTGAGGCAGAGCCTGACCGATGTTGTTGACCATAACGGCAACCGGGCGCTTCCCGACGGCGGTTTCACAGAATCCGGGGTTGCCGGTCAGCGGATTGAGAATCGACTTGGCAGGCGCAGGCTCCTCACTGACGAATGAACCGGGCACTTCCGACACCGAAGAATCATTTTGAGAGGTACCGCAGCCGCTCAGGCAAACCATTCCCACCAATAAAAAACCAACTATTTTTCGAATATTCTCTTTTTTCATCTTGAGCGCCTCTTTTCCCAAATCACGAAAACACGATTCCCGCCTGCTGCCGCATCTGCTGGAGCAGCCGGTTGACCAGCAGGGTCAGGCGACTGTTTTCCCGGTATTCCGCCTTGTAGGTCTCGGGAAAAGTAATATAACGGTAGAAGCTTTCCGCCTCTCCGCTCATGAGCTTGCTTTTCTCGATACTACCCACCAGCTTTTCTTCCCTGCCGTCCCGACTGATGAAGGTGATATTGGTCAGTTGGGAGATCGAGCGGATGGAAATCGTCCCTTGATCGCCCATAATTTCCGATCCGATGGTACTCTGCCCAATTTTAGAACAGGAAATGTTTACCTGCTTATCAGGGTAGATGAAAATACTGTTGTCGAATCCATCGGCGCCGGTGGAGAGAAAGCCCGCTTCGGTGTGGATTTCCTGGGGTTCTCCGAACAAATCTACCGCCGGATACACACAGTATATCCCTAAATCCATGAGACAGCCTGTGGCCAATTGGGGATTAAAGATGTTGGGCAGATTGCCCGCCAAAAACGCCGGATACTTGGAAGAGAGCTGGGAAAAATCGAATCGGACCGTTGTCACCTTGCCGATGCGCCCCACTGCCTCGTGGAGAATTTTTCGTTGGGGAAGGTGGAGCATCATAATCGCTTCCATGTAAATCAGGCCTTTTTCCTCCGCAAGTGTTTGAAGCTCTATCAGTTGCTCCGGCTCCACTGTAATGGGTTTTTCGCAGATTACATGCTTGCCGTGCTGCAAAAACAGCTTACTCTGCTCATAGTGGAAAATGTTGGGGCTTGCGATGTACACCGCATCGATATCGTCGCATTCCGCCATCTTTTTATAATCGGTAAACATCAGCGGAGCACCGTGTTCGCTTGCAAACCGGTCGCCTTTTTCCTGCTCCCGGGAGCAGACTGCTATCAGCTCCAACCCTTCCACCATCTGTGCTCCTTTGATAAAAGCGTCGGTGATCCAGCCGGTGCCGATTGTCCCGTATCGTACCATATATGATTTGCTCCTTTCCTGGATGACTTTTGCAGTGGAAATATGTGTAAGGCTATTATAACACTGATTTTGTCGGTTTTCAACAAAACTGATTGCATTTTCGCCGCTTTTGCAGTACAATAGAGACACGAAAAAAGGAGGGCCGCTCATGCAGAAGTTGAAACGAATTTTTATGGTGATTGCCGGATGCAGCGCCGCTTTATCGACCGGAATTCTCGTGGTAAGCACCGCGCTTCAAAAAGCCCTTCATATGAAATGCTGTCGGGTAAATTACGCCGGTCAAAAGCCCGGCGTCTGCATCATTGGAGGCTCCAAAGACGGCCCCACAGCAGTCTTTGTCAGCACCAAATATCGTCCCGGCTGGAGCAGACAGCTTGCCCTGGCTTTAGGTGCCATTGCGGCAGCCTCGGCGGGGATAGCGGTGCTGTTTGATTTCCTTTTGAAGAAACAAGGGGGTTCTCGATGAGAACTCCCTTTTCTAATTGAGCTTTTTACCAGCCCGCCGGATTTCAAAGTCCGATATTTTTTTCTCCTTAAGCCGCCTGAAAACCGACTGACGGAGAAGGGTATACAGTACCGCTGAAATGGGAACCCCCAGCAGCATACCCATGATGCCAAAGAGGTTCCCGCCCAGAGTCACCGCAAACAAAACCCAGATGCCGGGCAAGCCGATCGAGCCGCCCACTACCTTTGGATAGATAAAATTCCCTTCAATTTGTTGCAAAACGATGATGAAGAGCACAAACCAGACGGCGGTAATAGGGCGCACCATCAGCAGCAAAAACGCTCCGAAGGCAGTGCCGATGAAAGCGCCGAAGATGGGGACAAGGGCTGTAACGCTGACAATGGTGGCAATCAGCGGCGCATAAGGGATGGAGAACAAACTCATGCCGAGAAAACACAAAATTCCGATGATAACCGCCTCTGTCAGCTGGCCGGAAACGAATTTTGCAAACATTTCGTTAGAGAGTTTCCCCACCGAAATCAGAACCTCCGCCTTTCCCCGATCTAAAAAGGCGAAAAGAATTTTTTTGGCGTTTTGACAGAGCCTTTCTTTTTGAAGGAGCATATAAGTGGAGAAGGCAAACCCTACGATGAAATTAAATACTCCACCAATGAGGCCCGCCGCCATGTCCACTGTTCCGTTTAAAAAACCGGGCATGGCTTTCTGCATCGCCTCTCCCAGTTTGTCGAACATGGCGTCCCAATCCATGGCAAAGCGCGTCAGAGCCGCTGTGGAGACGTCAAAGCGCTTCATCAGCTGCTGTATCCAAAGCTCTAATTCGCCCAGATAGCCGGGCAGGTTTTCTGCCAAAAGGGAAAAGCTTTTTTTCAGTTCCGGTACAACCAAAAAACACAGCACCAATATGAGCAGCAGCACCATAAGATAAGTCAAAGTCAGGCAGATGCCCCGTTTCCAACGCTTCCACCAGCGGAGCTCTTTCCCATCGATCCGTGCAAGCACCCTTTCTTCCAGAAATTTTAAGGGCACATTCAAGATAAAAGCAAGGCAGAGACCGATAATAAACGGGGACAATACAGCGGAAACCCAGGAAAATGCCTGCGCGGCGATTCCCAGGTTTTGTACCAACGTGTAGGCGATAATGGAAAACAGAATGATAAAAAGGATCTTTCGGATATTTTTTGAATGTAGTTCCAATGGGCTTCCTTCTTTCTTTGCCGTCAAAATTGTAAGGTATTATATTTGTCACCCATCAACAAGGCCTTTTGACGGAAATGAGGCCTTCTTTTTGTGACATTATTTTGTTATATTCTATTTACAGATTATTCGTTTTTCGGTATAATAAATATGTTTAACGTCGAAAAAACGCAACGGAAATTAAACAAGCAGGAGGTAATTTCGATGACTGTTTCCAATTTATCCCCTTCGAAGAAAGTATTGCTGGGTATTCAGCATTTATTCGCCATGTTTGGCGCAACTGTGCTGGTTCCCACCCTCACCGGCCTCAACCCCTCAGTAGCCCTGATCTGCGCCGGTATCGGCACTCTGATTTTCCATTTCTGCACCGGGAATCGAGTGCCCGTATTTGTCGGCTCCAGCTTTGCCTACATCGCTGCTTTGCAGGTGATTATCGCCCGCTACAGCGAAGGAGACAACAACATCCCTGGCATTCAGGCCGCCCAAGGTGGAATCATTGCCGCAGGTTTTGTTTACTGTGTGCTGGCCCTCATCGTCAAGCTGGTCGGCGTCAAACGAGTGAAAAACTTCTTTCCGCCTGTTGTAACAGGACCTGTCATCGTCGTCATCGGTCTTACGTTGGCTCCGACCGGCATCGATATGGCCAAGGAAAACTGGTGGGTCGCTATTTTCGTCCTGCTTGTCATCATCGGCGTATCCATCTTTGCCAAGGGCTTCTTTAAATTGGTGCCCGTCCTCATCGGTTTGGTCAGCGGATATATTCTTTCGATTATTCTGTCTGCCACCGGTGTATTTCCTGATCTGGTCAGCTTTCAGCCTATAGCCGACGCCGCCTGGGTGAGCCCCATCTGGAAATTCGGCGAGTTCTTCACTCTGCCCACCTTCCACTGGGACGCCATTGCGCTGATTGCCCCCATCGCATTTGTTACCTTTATGGAGCACATTGGTGACATGACCACCAACGGCTCCGTTGTCGGCAAAGATTTTCTGGAAGATCCGGGATTACACCGCACCCTCTTAGGCGATGGCCTTGCCACGATGGCTGCCGGTCTGCTGGGCGGTCCTGCCAACACCACCTACTCCGAAAACACCGGCGTTTTGGCCGTTACCAAAGTATATGACACGGTTGTGCTCAAAATTGCCGCAATCTTTGCTATCGCCTTGGGCCTTATCGGCAAATTCGGCGCTATCCTACTCTGCATTCCCAACGCCGTCAAAGGCGGTATGTCGGTGGTTCTCTTCGGTATGATCGCCGCCGTCGGTATGCGGACCCTCACCGAAGCACAGCTGGACTTCTCCCACAGCCGCAACCTGCTCATCACCGCTCTGATCCTTGTTTTTGGCCTCGGTATGAGCGCAGGTATTACTATCGGCAACTTTACCATCTCTGGCCTGTTTATCGCCGTTGTGGTGGGCGTTGTCGCCAACAAAATCCTCCCCCAAGAAGTTTAAGGCTGTCGATTTACCACAAAAGCCGGGAAGTTTAAAAAACCTCCCGGCTTTTTGATATTTTTACAAAATTTCCTTGACATTTTGCCCAAGCTATAGTATAATAAACGTCGGTTCAGCAAATGAGAGGGTATAGCTCAGCTGGTTAGAGTACCTGCTTGACATGCAGGGGGTCGGTGGTTCAAGTCCACTTATCCTCACCAGAACCGAAAAACACCGCAGCGATTGCTGCGGTGTTTTTATGTTGTCAAACAAAAAATACTGGATACCGCCCGGTATCCAGTATTTTTACAGGGAAGACTGATAATAATTACCCAAAAATTCTCTGGTGCGAGGATGATCAGAGGTAAAGAGCACTTCCGGCGTTCCCTCGTCGACGATGACGCCCTGATCCATAAAGATGACCCGGTCAGCCACCTCTCTCGCAAAAGCCATTTCGTGAGTGACGATGACCATAGTCATCTTTTCCGCAGCTAATTCCTTGATGACCTTCAAAATCTCACCGGTCAGCTCTGGATCAAGAGCCGAGGTGGGTTCGTCAAAGAACAAAATCTTCGGGTTCAGTGCCATGGCGCGAGCGATGGAGACCCGCTGCGCTTGTCCGCCGGACAGTTGGCAGGGATAGGCGTCTTCTTTGCCGGAAAGGCCCATCTTTTGGAGCAGTTTCCGGGCGACTTCCTGCGCTGCTTCCTTGTCCATCCCGGTGACTCGAATAGGGGCCTCGGTGATATTCCGCAAGACAGAAAAATGGGGGAACAGGTTGTAATTTTGGAACACCAGTCCGGTGTTCAGGCGGATTTTCCGCAATTGGTCTTTGGGAGCGTAAACCGGTTTTCTCACCGTTTTTGCTTTGTTTTTCTGAGAACTTTTCGGCTTAGAATCGTCGCTATCCTCCGGCGCCTCTTCCGGCTGAGAATCGGAGACCAGCAAATCCCCGCAAATAGAAATTTCTCCGCCGTCCACCGTCTCCAGCATGTTGATGCATCTAAGCAAGGTGGACTTACCAGAACCGGACGGGCCGATAATCGCCAATACTTCGCCATCCTCCAGAGAGAAGGAGATGTCCTTGATAACTTCCAAATCGCCAAAGCTCTTCTTGACGTTTTTTACAGATAAAACGCTCATGTCCTTTTCCCCTTTCTCAATCGTAGTAGCTGAGACGTTTTTCCATATGGGTGAAGCAGACAGAAACCACGCCGTTCATAATCAGATAGAAAATACCCGCCACGAAGATGGGTACAATGGAGAATTCCCGGGTGGTAGCCGTCTGAGCCAGGCGGAACATCTCCGCCACGCCGATGGTCTGAGCAAGGGCCGTATCCTTTACAAGCGTCATACACTCGCTGCCCATAGGCGGCAAAATACGCTTGATGACCTGGGGAAGGGAAATGTGAAAAAAGGTCTGGATTTTTGTAAACCCGAGGATCGTCGCCGCCTCTTTCTGACCGACGGGGATGGATTCGATGCCGCTGCGGAAAATTTCACAGAAGTACGCCGCATAGTTGAGGACAAAAGCGAGGATCGCTGCCCAAAAGCGAGGAATGGCGATACCGAACAGCTTGCTGGGAGCGAAATAGAAGAAAATCAGCTGCAAAATCAGAGGGGTTCCCCTCATGATGAGCAGATAAAACTCAATCACTTTCCGGACGACGATATTTTTGGACATGCGCCCAAAGCAGACAATAAATCCCAACGGAATAGACAATATGAGCGTGAGAAAAAACACCTGCAACGTCACCAGAGATGCTTCCAGCATTTGGGGAATCAGTTTCAACAGCGTATTGAATTCCACGTTTTTTCCTCCTAAATTACTCCGCCATCTTTGGCGCCAAAACCCTTTTAACGACATAATTGCAGCAGACGGCGTGCACTGTCTGCTGCAATTGAAAATCGGGTACCAGTAACAAAATCTTATTTAACGGTGGTGATATCCGCACCAAACCATTTGGTGGAAATCTCAGCCAAGGTTCCGTCCTCGGCCAGTTCTTTCAAGCACTTCTGGACTTCATCGCGAAGGCTCTGAGCATTCTTTTCAAAACCGATGACATACTCTTCGTCCGCCAAAGATTCGTCCAATAAACGGTAGGTGCCGGGATCTTTCTCCATATAGTACCGGGCGACGACTTCATCCATGACAACAGCATCCGCGCCGGCGATACCCAAATCCATCATGGCTTTTACGTTGTCGGAAATGGTAACCAGCTCTTTGACACTGTCTTTAAAGTCGGGCATGTTGTCAATGGCCAACTCCGCGGAAGAGCCGCTCTGCACATCGACCACTTTGCCCGCCAAGTCAGCAATGTTGTTGATATCGCTGTCGGCCAAAACCACGACGACCTGGGTGTTTTTCATGTAGGGATCGGAGAGGTTCATCTCTTTTTCCCGTTTTTCGGTTTTGGTAAAGCCGTTCCAGAGGCAGTCCACGTTGCCAGTGCTCAGTTCCTGCTCTTTGGAGTTCCAGTCGATCGGCTGAAGCTTCAGTTCCACGCCTAATTTAGCCGCTACTTCCTTTGCTACATCCACGTCGAAACCGACAATATTTTGATCCTCATCCCGAAATCCCATGGGAGGGAAAGAATCATCGAGGCCCATGACCAGTTCACCTTTCGCCTGTACGTCAGCCAGAGAGGTATCTTCTTTTTTGTCGCCGCAGCCTGTCAGGGTAAATCCTACTGCCATAACCAGAGCTGTCAGCAAAGCGAGACTTTTCTTCATTGTCAATCACCAATCTTTCAAAAATTTGTTAGGCGCCAACTTGACGCCTCAAATGGAACGGCCACATACACTTTCCCGATCAATCCCGTTCAAATAACGCCTCAAACGCAATCGTTTTTGCACGGAGTAGGCTTTTCTGTGAAAGAGCTGTCCCAACAGAGATACAAAATGGTATCGTGTCCCACAGTTCTCGCAGTAGCGGAATGAAGGCGCTGTTCAAACGACCAGACAACACCATATCTGCAGCACACCACTTTTCAAGGCGTGAAAGCTGCATAAACATGGCGATAATCATCCGCAGAAAAGATTTGTTATATAAAGCTTTTGCGCTATGGAAACATGACACACTTTTTGTACCAATTGTAGATATTATAGCATGATATTTTAATTTAGTAAATAGGTAAAGAGGTAATTCGGTAAACAATGCAAAAAATTTGCAAAAAAGAAAGGGCTGCTCTTAAAAAGCAGCCCTTTCCAGACAGAATTTACAAATCAATTGGTTTCAGCGGACGGACGTTTGCTGCGACTTCAACCTGTTTCGAAGTGTCTTTGTCATGAAATTTATCTATAATCTGCTGGCAGATCATCTGGGCATTTTCATAGGTGGTACTGGGCAGCATTAGAACAAACTGGATGCTGCTGAAAGCAGATACCACATCGACGCACCTCAAATTTGCAAGGATGGTTTCCTTCAGAAGCTGCATCGACGACTTTAAAACATCATTTTCAGGAATCGACTGATCCACGCCACTCAAAGTAAGCAGAGCAATATTGATAGACTGCTCGGTTAGAGACATTGCTGCCGCCTGCATCTGATAGAAGTTTTTGAAGATCTCATAATCACAGAAAAAAGCTTGTTTCTGCTGGCCGGATTCGTTGAGATCCTCGCAAATCAGCGAAAGATCCATTTCAATGGCACTAATTCTGCTGATGATTTTCTGATACAGCGCCTTGATCCCATCGGAAAGGCAAACACCCATTTTGTTGTAAAACAGCTTGGAAATATAGTTATAGTGGGAAAGGGCTTTGCTGAAACGACCAGAAGCAATGTAGGCTTTAAGAAGTTGTTCGTGCAGTTTTTCTTCATACGCATAAATATCCACGGCACGTTCACAGATGTGAATGATCTCATCAAAATCTTTCTGTTGTTCCAGCAGTTTACACAGTTTTATGGTACAGGTTACAAAAAGCGTTGCATAGTATGTACTTTTCTGAAGCACCCAGTCACAATATGCGGACTTGGGAAGAAACTCACCCTTATAGAGACGAAACGCTTCATGATAAGCCGCAATCTTATCGTTGTCATATTCGATCTTTTCTGCTTGGCGAATGCACTTTTCGAAATTTTCCGTATCGACTTTCCAAGGAATAGACGAATTCCAGAGATAGGTGTCCTTGGAATACAAAATGAGTTCGGTTTCTTCATCCGGACATAAATCCTTTAAAATGTTTCTAGCGCGGTATACCAGGTTTTTCAAAACGTTTAATGGGTCGCGACTTTCTTCCTGTCCCCAGATGTCGGAGACAAGATCATCGACTGAAATAGCGTTGTTGCGATTCACGATCAGGTATTGTATCAGCATCCATGCCTTTTTGGTACGGACAGATGCGTCTGAAATTTCGTGACCTTTATAGATGATTTTAAACCCGCCCAACAGCTGTATTTCACAGTTATCCGCCGGCGAAGCATCCAGAAGCATGAAGTAACCGCCTTTCCGAATGATTGGAAGCAAAAATTTGAAAGCCGATCAATGACAAATAAGAGGAATGGCCGCCGCTCCAAACATTGTATCACAAATGTTAAAATATGATTATCAAAAAAGAAGTTCCTTCTTTTTAGGATATCGTTTAAATTATACCTCGTTTGACAATAAATTTCAATATTCATTTTATAATGACAAAATAATACTTCTAAAAAATTAAACGCCCCGAAAAACGGGGCGTCATCGTTTATTTATTTGATAAATAGTTGCAATCCGAATTGCGGGCATTTCATGCCCGCAACTATACTATTTTTTATTACAAGAGGGAAATCGGAGATTTTCTACCTTGGCCGTAACAAAAAATAGCAAAGGACGTAGTCGCTATAGTTGAGTAGAATAGCTATTTTTTTATTATTCTTTAAAAGGGATTACCTGATTCAGCCGATCGGACTCAAACGAGGCTTCCATCACCTTCATGACCCGCATCATCTGAGGATGGGTGATGAGTTGGGGTTCCAGTCCGTCCACCGCTTTGCAGACATTGCGGTAGAAATCATGTACATCCGGTGTCGGATGAGGGACGGGATGTTCGACGATGGTATCGTCTTTTCTAGGCGCCATGGTTTTGGTGAGACCCGCCGCCGTCTTGACCGGGATGACATCCTTTTCGTCCCAGTTTTCACAGCAGACGATTTTGCCATTCAAATCCCAATCATTAATGATCGCAGTCCCGTTTGTACCCTGCATATACCAGCGGGGCAGATTGATAAAGTTGCTGGTTCCCACTTCCACGTGAACCACTTTGCCACCTTCAAATGTGATGTTCATTTTAAATCCGTCGTCTACTTCGTAATTGGTGACGTGATCCATCACAGCGTAAATCGAAACAATTTTTTCCTTGACCATCTGTAAAACCTGGTCGATGAGGTGTACGCCCCAGTCCAGCATCATTCCTCCGCCGAACTCCTTTTTTCCGCGCCAATCGCCGGGAATGCCGCGGGAACCGTGTACCCGGGATTCGATGCTGAACACCTCCCCCAACACGCCGCTCTCGTAGATTTCCTTCATGGCAAGGAAATCCGCGTCCCAACGGCGATTTTGATGGACGGTGAACAATTTGCCGTATTGATTGGCGGCGTCGATCATAGCCTGAAGGTCGGCGGAAGAAACAGTGACAGGCTTTTCACTGATGACATTTTTTCCAGCTGCCAGCGCCTGCACTGCGATTTTCCGATGTACATCGTTTGGTGTGGCGACAGTGACAATATCGATAGTGGGATCCGCCAAAAGCTGCTCCAAAGAATCATAGGCGCGGATGCCCTTATCTCTAGCGGCCTGCTGACGCTCTTCCTTAATGTCGAAGATACCGGCCAGATTAGCTACATCGCTCTTCAATAGATGTTCTACGTGCCAACCTCCCATTCCGCCGTATCCGATAACTGCAACATTCTTTTTCATGTGATTTCCTCCTATTCGCCAATGCTCATTAAATAATCGTAGCAGCGTTTTACTTCCTCAGGACCGGTAGGATTGCAGCCTTCGCTTTCTACAATCATTCTAATTCCCAGTTCTTTTGCTTTGTTATGAACTCTCCTGACAGGGGCTGCGCCCTGGCCCAACGACCGCCCGTCATATCTTCCGCCACCGTCCTTTAAATGAATAAATACGATGCGGTCTTTCAGCCATTCCATCATTGTAACCGGATCCAACCCTCCCATAAACGCCCAATAGGTATCCAGTTCAAATTTGATATCGGTGCGGGTCACCAATTCCCAAAAGGGGATCTGGTTTTGCCGGTTGGGTGTATGATCCCAATAATGGTTATGGAAATACAGGGTGAGTCCCTCTTTTGCTAGGCGCGCATTTACTTCATTCACAAGGGCAAGGGAAGCTTCCAGTTGTTCCTTAGTCGCATAATACATGGAGGAAAATCCGACATTGGTACAGCCCAGCTCTTTGTGATAAGCAACGATCTGGTCCAACTCACTGGCAAAGGCATCCGGGCCAATATGCGAACCCCACGCCTTTAAATCGTATTTTTGGAGC
>ERZ827469.2023-NODE-2023-length-16355-cov-4.281043_pt1 | contig 16355 bp, 6 predicted proteins | sample MGYA00519917_ERZ827469 | MGnify/ENA primary metagenome ERZ827469 (study PRJEB31778, sample SAMEA3449314) | human gut metagenome | biome: human gut; feature: human-associated habitat; material: faeces | place: United Kingdom | collected 2010/2012 ... | reverse complement strand
ATCACAAAAAGGAGCGATCCATTTTGACTACCAATGAAAAAATCGCCGCGCTGCGTGCCGCTGCCAAAGCGGCGGGCGCGGACGGCGTGCTCATCATGACCAGCGACCCCCATTGCAGCGAGTACCTGCCCGGCTATTATAACGCTCTGCCGTGGTTCTCCGGCTTCATCGGCGAGAACTCGACCCTCGTTGTGACTCAAGACCGCAGCGCCCTGTGGTGCGATGGCCGCTTCTACGTGCAGGCCGACAAGCAGCTGGCCGGCAGCGAGATCGAGTGCATGCACGCGGGCTCCGCGGGCGTGCCCACCGTGGCCGAGTACCTTGAGAGCCACTTTGCGGACGGCCAGACCCTGCTGCTGGACGGCAGCTGCGTGCCCGCCACGATTGCCAAGGAGTACATCGACGCATTGGCCAAGAAGGGTGCCTCCCTCAAGAGTCAGGACGTGGCCAGCCCGATCTGGGACGCCACCGGCGAGCGCCCGGCCCTGCCCGACACCCCCTGCGAGCTGCTGACCCCGGCCCAGACCGGCGCGACTGCCGCGGACCGCATCGCCATGGTGCGTGCCGAGCTGCAGAAGGCCGGTGCCACCGCGCTGGCCGTGACCGGTCTGGACTGCGTGGGCTGGCTGCTGAACCTGCGCGCCCGCGACCTGCCCTGCACCCCGCTGGCCGTCGCCTACGCGCTGGTCACGATGGACGCCTGCACGCTGTTTATCGCGCCGGGCCGCCTGTCCGACGCCGACGCCGCCACGCTGGCCGAGAGCGGCGTGACGCTGCGCGGCTACGAGGAAATTATCGACGCCGTCCACGCCCTGCCCGCCGACGAGGTGTTCCTGGTGGACGAGAAGGCCACCAACTACGCCCTGTACGAGGCCCTGACCGCCCACAAGACCGTGGCCGGTGCCGACCCGATTTTTGCCCTGAAGGGCATCAAGAACGAGACCGAGCTGAAGAACATCCGCGAGTGCCATATCCGCGACGGCGTCGCCGTGGTGCGGTTCCAGATGGATCTGGAAAAGGCGCTGGCCGAGGGTAAGCAGCTGACCGAGATCGACATCGACACGATGCTGCAGAAGCGCCGCGCCGAGATGCCCGGCTACTTTGAGGACAGCTTCTCCACGATTGCGGCCTACGGCGCCAACGCCGCTATGATGCACTACCACGCCGAGGGCGACGTGAACAGCGTCATCGAGCCGCGCGGCTTCCTGCTGGTGGACAACGGCGGCCAGTACGACTGCGGCACCACCGACATCACCCGCACCTACCCCGTCGGCCCGCTGACCGACAACGAGCGCCGCTATTACACCTGGGTGCTGCAGAGCCACATCGACATGGCCCGCGCGGTGTTCCTGGACTACTGCACCGGCTTTGCGCTGGATACCTTTGCCCGCGGCCCCGTCTGGGCGCACAAGGTCAACTACCGCTGCGGCACCGGCCACGGCGTCGGCTTTATCTCCGGCGTGCACGAGGGCCCGCAGAGCCTGCGCCCGAACAACCCCGTGATTTTTAAGCCCGGCATGACCATCACCGACGAGCCGGGCATCTACGAGACCGACGAGGTCGGCATCCGCATTGAGAACGAGCTGGAGTGCATCGACCTGGGCGAGAACCAGTACGGCCACTGGCTGGGCTTTGCGCCTTTGACGCTGGTGCCCATCTCCACCGAGCCGGTCCTTGTGGACGAGCTGAGCCGCGACCAGATCAACTGGCTGAACGACTACCACGCCCACGTCTACGAGATGCTCAGCCCCCGCCTGAACGAGGACGAGAAGGTCTGGCTGAAGGAGAAGTGCGCGGCGATTGGCAGATAAACAGCTGACAGGTGTTTATCTTTTATATTCCTGTAGGGGCCGGACATGTCCGGCTCGCAACATAAACCGGAAAGCAGGTGCTTGCCGGTAAGCTGCGGGCCGGGCATGCCCGGCCCCTACAGAGCGGCATACTCAATGGCTATTTACTTTTCGCACGCGCCGTCGTTGCCCTCACCACACCCGTCGCAGTCACTCTCAAACCGGACGGCGCTCTTCGCCGCCGCCGCGGTACTGGTCGCCGGCATCGTGGCGGCCCTGTTCTGGAGTGCGGATTTCACGGACTCCGGACTGCCTTCGGCCGAGGCCTATGAGAACATCACGCTCGTGACCCGCGAAGGCAGCCGCGAGGTGTACGACGACATCGCCCGTATCAGCCTTACGCCCAAGGGTAAAATCCTGATCGACGGCAAGGAGAACGAGGGGATGAAGGCCGATCGCAGAACGCCCCGGCAGGAGGTGCGCGTGCATACGAGCGAACTGGTGGTCCCCAAGGGCAAGCGCGCCCATCTGCAACTCTCCGACGGCACGCGGGTGTGGATCAATTCGGCGTCGGTGCTCCGTTTTCCGTCCGCATTCGGTGACACGCGCGACGTCTTCGTCGAGGGCGAGGCCTATTTCGAGGTGGCGAAGGATGCGAACCGTCCCTTCATCGTGCATACCGACCATTTTGCGACCCGCGTGCTGGGCACGTCGTTCGACGTGACGACCGCGCCCCGTGCCGACGGTTCGTCGGCCGTGGTGCTGGTCGAAGGCTCGGTGGCCATCGACGTGGCCAACGGCGAATCGGTGACGCTGAATCCCTCGGAACGCTTCTCGATGAAGGACGGCAGCTACTCGGTCTACGAGGTCGATCCCTATAAATACATCAGCTGGAAGGACGGACTGTTGTTCTTCGCCTCGAACACGCTGTTCGAAGTCCTGCAAAAGGTGGCTGCCTTCTACAAGATCGAAATAACCTGCTCCGGGGAGATCGGGAGCCGGAAGTGTACCGGCAAGCTGATCCTGTTCGACGACCTGGACGGTACGCTCGACGTGCTCTCCGACATCTTCCGGATCGCCTACGTCCGGGGACCCGACGGCTCGGTGGCGGTGAGACCTGCCCCCGACGATTGCCCCGATGTCGTATATCGCTGACAACCAATTTCCTGTCTTAAATACTAACCTTAATTCTGTTACTTATGAAGAAACTTTTCTTTGTGAGGAGTGGCTCGACATGCCGTATGCTGCGGATTCTCGCGGCGGCGCTGCTGTTGCTTCCGGTGAATCTCCAGCCCGTCCGGGCCTCCCGGCAGGATGCCGGGGCCAAGTCGTCGCTGACCGTGAAGATGAAGGACGCAACGCTGTCGAGCGTCTTTGCGGAGGTCGAGCGGACCAGCCGTTACGCCTTCATCTACACCGACGACGTGCGGCCGCTGCTCGACCGCCGGGTTTCGGTTTCGGTCAGGTCGGCGACTATCGACGAACTGCTCTCCGCCGTCCTGAAGGGGACGGAACTGACCGGACGGGTGCGCGAAAACCAGGTGATCATCTCGAAAGCGCCCGCCCGTAAGAACGCCGCCGTTTCCCCCCCCCTCCCGGCCGCCAGTTCCGGTAGGGAAATCGTCCTGCAGGGTACGGTAATCTCTTCGGCCGACAACAAGCCCATCGTCGGTGTTTCGGTCTATGTCGAGGGGACGACCATCGGCGCCACCTCGGACATCAACGGCAACTACACCCTCAAGGTGCCGGCGGGGACGAAACACGTCACCTTCGCTTTCCTGGGCTACGACACCAAGAAGATCGCCGTCGCCGATGTCGAACTGTTCAAGCTCGTGACGCTGATCGAGGCGTCGAACGTCATGGACGACGTGGTGGTCGTGGCTTTCGGCACGCAGAAGAAGGAGAGCCTGGTGGGAGCCGTGCAGGTCGTGCGTCCCAGTACGCTCAAGGTTACGTCGAGCAATCTCTCGACCTCGTTCGCGGGCAAGATCGCCGGCGTCATCTCCACCCAGTCGTCGGGCGAACCCGGCGCCGACGGTGCGAATTTCTGGATTCGCGGCATTTCGACCTTCGGAGCGAACAAATCGCCGCTGCTGATTCTCGACGGCGTGGAGATCGTCTCGGAGATGCTCAACAACATTCCGCCCGAGGCGATCGAGTCGTTTTCGATCCTGCGCGACGCCACGGCCACGGCGCTCTACGGTTCGCGCGGCGCCAACGGCGTGATGATCATTACCACCAAAAACGGCCGCCAGTCGGAGAAGATGGCGATCAACGTTCGTCTCGAATCGGGCATTTCGATGCCTACGCGCGTGCAGGACATCGCCGGCGGCGTGACCTACATGGAGAACTACAACGAGGCGCTGCGCACCCGCACCCCGGCGGGCGAAACCTATGTGCCGCGCTTTTCCGACGAGAAGATCGCGGGCACGCGCAACCGGCTCAATCCCTACGTCTATCCCGACAACGACTGGTATTCGATGCTTTTCAAGGATTTTACGGTCAACGAGAACATGAATCTCAACGTGCGGGGCGGCGGCAAGGTGGTCGACTATTTCCTCAATGCTTCGATCTTCAACGAGAACGGTATCCTGAAGAAACCCGCGGAGTCGAAATTCAACACCAACATCAATTCGCAGAAATACCTCTTCCAGGCCAACGTCGGCGCACAGCTCACCCGGACGACCCGCGTGAGCCTGAAGATGAACACGCAGCTGCTTTTCTGGCACCGTCCCGTCGAAGAGGTGAAAGACCTGTTCTACTATACGATGCGCGCCAATCCGGTCGCTTTCCCGGCCATCTATCCCAAAGGTTCCGTGGACGATCTCGACGATCCGATTTTCGGTAACGCGCCCTCATGGGACGGCAGTTCCACGGACATCAATCCTTACGCCCTGCTGAGCCGCGGATACGGACAGCGCCACACGCAGTACATCACCACGACCTTCTCGGTGGACCAGGACCTCGATTTCGTCACCAAAGGACTGAAGGTCCGGGGCATGGTCTCGTTCTACAACAAGACCTATGCGGCGACTTACCGTTCGTTTTCGCCCTATTACTACGAAATGACCGACTATACCGACAACGGCGACGGGACTTTCGACTACAACCTGCAAAACATCGGCGCGGCCGGATCGTCCTATCTGGGAACTTCCACGGGGCGTAACGGTTACCGTGAGATCTCGTTGCAGGGGCAGGTCGAATATTCGCGCACGTTCGGCCGCCACGACATCAACGCCCTGTTCGTCTACCACCAGAAAGAGAAGGTCGACAACCAGCCCACCAACGATGAGTACAAGGTGCTTCCTTACCGCGAGCAGGGCCTCGCCGGACGTTTTACCTATGGGTATGACAACCGCTACCTGATGGAGTTCAACTTCGGCTACAACGGTTCGGAAAACTTCATATCGGGCCATCGTTTCGGATTCTTTCCGTCGATCGCCGGAGCGTGGGTCGTGTCGAGCGAACCCTTCTGGGAGGGCATCCGCAGCAAGGTGAATCTGCTGAAAATCCGTGCTTCGTACGGTCTTTCGGGCAACGACTACCTGGCCGACAGCAGCAATAACATCGTCCGTTTTCCCTACCTCACGACGGTCAACATGAACAAGGCGCTCTACGTGTGGTTTTCGCCCAACTTCGTCAAGCAGACCGGACACGAGATCAAGACCGTGGGCAATCCCCTGGCCACGTGGGAGGAGAGCACCAAGCTCAACATCGGTCTCGAACTGGGGCTGTTCGACGCCCTGACGCTGAATGTCGACGTATACAAAGAGGACCGCACCGGGATCTTCATGCAGCGTCGTTCGCTGCCTTCGACGATGGGCCTTTCGGGCGTCACGCCCTACGGCAACCTCGGCGAGGTGGAGAATCGCGGCGTCGACGTTTCGCTCGAATACAACAAGGCGTTCAGCAAGGACCTGCTGGTCTCCGTGCGCGGAACGTTCACCTATGCGCACAACGAGGTGAAGGCCCGCGACGAGGCGAAGTACCTGCCCAACGCCTACAACTCCGTGCTGGGCAAGCCCGTCAATTCGGTCTACGGACTGGTCGCCGACGGCCTTTTCGCCTCGCAGGAGGAGATCGACAACTCGCCCCGGCAGACCTTCATGCCCGATTATCTGCCTGGCGACATCAAATACCGCGACCTGAACGGCGACGGCGTGATCGACGCCAACGACCGCACGTCGCTGGGCTATCCCACGGTGCCCGAAATCATGTACGGTTTCGGCGCCTCGGTCAACTACAAGCGCTGGGATTTCTCGTTCTTCTTCCAGGGCACGGCGCGTGTTTCGCTGCGCATGTACGACATGCATCCGTTCCGCGACAATCAGTATTCGGGTTTCAACATGACGCAATACGTCGCCGACGACCACTGGTCGGAAGCCGATCCCAATCCCAATGCCGCCTATCCGCGCCTGGATTACCGCTACAACGCCAACAACACGCAGACCTCGTCGTTCTGGATCAGGAACGGCAGTTACCTGCGCCTGAAGAGCGTCGAACTGGGTTTCACTTACAAAAGCCTGCGCGCCTATCTGGCCGGCACGAATCTGTTCATCATTTCGCCCTTCAAGTACTGGGACCCCGAAATGGGCAGCGGCAACGGTTTGAAATACCCGTTGCAGCGCGTGGTGAAACTCGGCCTTCAGTATAATTTCTAAAATTCGAGCGACATGAAAAAAATCATCTACATTTTGCTGTTTGCCTGTGCCGGAGCGCTCGCCTCGTGCGATTTCCTCGATGTGGTTCCCGAGGGGCAGGCGACACAGGACGACATATTCAAAACCTCCAAGGAGGCCCGCAAATACCTCAACACGCTCTATACCTACGCCCCCAACATCGCGGCCTACCGGTATATGCCCGACTTCTGCGCCGGCGACGACATCATCACCGCCACCAACGGCCAGACCCGCTATTTCCCCTACAAGAGCATGCTCTACAATGAGGAGAACGCCAGCCAGACCTATTACGGACTGTGGGACGCGACGACCTCTTCCCCGTCCGGGCGCACGAACTACGACATGTACAAGGGCATCCGCTACTGCTACATCATGATCGACAACATCGACGCAGTCCCGGGCATCTCGCCCTCCGTGGCCGACGAGTTCAAGGGCGAAGCCTATTTTCTGATCGCCTATTACCACTGGGTGCTGCTGACCCACTACGGCCCGGTCATCCTCGTCAGGGGGCAGCTGGACATGGGGCTTCCCGAGGAGGAGGTCTACGTGGCCCGCAGCCCGTTCGACGAATGCGTGACGTTCATCGCCGAGACCTACGACCGCGCGGCCGAATTGCTGCACGAGTATCCGACGCGTCCCGATGCCGACCTCGGACGTGCCACCTCGGTGGCGGCCAAGGCGATGAAGGCCCGGCTGATGCTCTATGCCGCCAGTCCGCTCTTCAACGGCAATGCGGAGTTCTACGCGCGTTTCCGCAACAACGACGGCACGCCGCTGATGAGCCGGACCTACAATCCCGAAAAGTGGAAGTGGGCGCTCGACGCCTGCCGGGAAGCGATCGCGCTGGCCGAGGACAACGGACACAGGCTCTACGAAAGCCCGAACGCGACTGCGGCTGCAACCGCAGCCGAGCGCGGCGAGATCAACTACCACGACTGCTTCGTCGAACCGCTCTGGAACACGACCGAGTACCTTTGGGCGATGGGCGACCAGACCGGCATCGAGCAGTTGCAGCGTTACGGCGGTGCGCGTCTGAAACTGCCGTACAGCACCGACGGCTTCTGCATCAACATCGTTCCGACGTTCGAGTGCGTGGAGATGTACTACACGCACAACGGCCTGCCGTGGGACAGGGACCCCGAGACCATGCACCTCGACCCCTATGCCTACAATGCCGAAAAGGAGACCGCCAACCTCCATGTCTACAAGGAGCCGCGCTTCTATGCGTCGGTGGGCTACGACCGCGGCAAATACGCCATCAACGGCGAGGAGTTCATTCTCAAATGCCGCGCCGGCGAGATGCAGGGCAGCGTGCTCGACGCCTCGAAGGAGTACCAGAGCTGTACGGGCTACATCCTCAAGAAGTGGATTCACCGCCAGTCGGCCTTCAACTACGACACCAAGTCGTGGACCTACCGCAAGTACGCCTATCCTTACATCCGCCTTGCGGAACTCTACCTGAGCTATGCCGAGGCCGATTTCGAGTACAACGGGTCGTTGAGCGATGCGAGCCTCAATTACCTGAATCTGGTCCGCCGCCGCTCGGGGCTGCCCGATTTCAAGGATTCGTGGGCCTTGGCCGGGGGTATTCCTGCCGGCGACGAACTGCGCAAGGTGCTGCATCAGGAACGTTCGGTCGAACTGCTGATGGAGGGCATGCGCTACCACGACCTGCGCCGCTGGAAAGAGGCGGGCGAAGCGATGTCCCGGCGTCCCAAGGCGTGGAACCTCGACGGCAGGACGGCCGAGGATTTCTACACGGTCTCCACGATGAAGGAGAGCGGCGTGCGCACGTTCGAATCCCCCAAGACCTACTGGATGGCCATTCCGTTGAGCGAAATCAGCATCAACTACAACCTCGTGCAGAATCCCGGTTACTAACCTTAAAAATCCGATTGCGATGAAGAATCTTGCGATATGCCTCCTGCTTCTGCTGGGAGCCGTAGGGTGCGGCGACGATTACGTCGTCTACGAGACGGTGGACACCATGGTCTGCATCCCGAAAAACGATTTCCAGGTCCTCGAATACGATGCCGTTTCCGGCCAGGCGTGCGTTTACGATCTCTATCTTTACAAGGGAGGTTACAATGACGAGGGGATCACCGTGAAACTGGTGGTCGACCCTTCCGTGCTCGACGTCTATAACGTGGAAAACGGACTCGAACTGAAGGTGATACCCGACCGGTATTTCGCCTTCGATCCCGAAGTGCGCTTGTCGGGGGACAGGATCATGAACCGCACCGAAATCCGCTTCGACGCCGCTTCGATGCTTGCCGACGGCATCGGTTCCTCCTATGTGCTGCCGCTTTCCGTCAGGGCGGATGATCAGGGCAAGGTGCGTCCCGAAAAGAACAGCGTGATCATCCGGGTCGTAATGAAATAACCGTGATGCGGAGGAGGCCCAACCCCCCTCCGCATCCCTCAATGCAAAAAAACATGTCGAAATTCTACATACGGATTCTGCCGGTGTGTCTTGTCGTCCTTGTCCTTGCGGCCTGCTCCTCCTCGGAGGGTGGCGGCGGCGACGGCCCGGCTGCCGGGCAGATCCCCGATAAGGCCGGAATGACGGTGAAGGGAATGGTGAAGGACAACGCCGGAAATGCCATTGCCGGGGTTGTGGTGAGCGACGGACTGGAGGTGACGGCGACCGACGAACGGGGGATCTACTATTTAGCCTCCGACCTTGCGCGGCGCAATTTCGTTTTTGTCTCCGTGCCAGCCGATTGCGAGATTCCCGCCACGCAGGGCTGTCCGCGGTTCTACCGCAAAATAGATCGCAAACAGGCCGTCAACCGGGCCGACTTCACGCTGACTCGGCGCAAGACCCCGGCCGACCGTCATTCGCTGATCGTTATGGCCGACATTCAGTTGGCTGCCGATAACACGTCGGTGGGTTCCTATCTCGATCATGTCGTTCCCGACGTGCTGAAAACCGTGCAGGGACTTCCGACGGAGGTGTACGGAGTCAGCCTGGGCGACCTGGTCTGGAACGATATGACGCTTTTCCCGAAGTACCGTCAGGGGCTGGAGACGCTTGGCTTCACGACCTTCAGTCTGCCGGGCAACCACGACCATGACCCGGCCGAGTTGACCGACTCGCTCGCCTTGCAGAGCTACGAGCGCTATTTCGGCCCGGCTAACTACTCGGTGAACATCGGGAAAATCCATTATCTGTTCCTCGACAACATCCTTTTCGACCATGCGCCGACCGCCGAGGAGGAGTATACGATCGGCCTTACGGACGAAATTTGCCGCTGGATCGAAGCCGACTTGCGCCATGTCCCGGCGGGCAGTACGCTCGTCGTCTCGTCCCATTGCCCGATTCTCTGCCACACGAAGAACACCGCAGCGCGCAACCACCGCAATTTCCAGCGTTTCCTCGATGCGATAAGCCCCTATAAGGTCCATGCCTTCGGGGGACACAAGCACTACCATGACATTTACCGTTACGACGACGGACGCAAGGTCATGCACTGCATCGCCCGCACGCCGGGCGACCTGTTCATCAACGGCGACGTCAACTGCGACGGTACGCCCCGCGGCTATGCCGTGGTCGAGGTCGACGGCGAACAGCTTTCGTGGTATTACAAGTCCGCTGGCGAAAAGCGGGATATGCAGATGCGCCTCTATGCGCCCGGGCGTACCAATTCGGCCTGCGTCTACGCCAATGTCTGGGGCTATGACACGGCCTGGAGCGCCGTGGAGTGGATTCCCGCTTCGGGCGGGCAGGCCGTGGCGATGGAGCGGACGCAGCGTACCGACCCTTACTACGAAGATGTATTGGCGACGGGCGCGCGCGGCGGGACGCCGACCGATACGTGGCACATGTTCCGGACCGATCCGGGCAGTGAGCGGGGCGGCAGGGTGCGGGTCACCGACTGTTTCGGGCATACCTACGAATCGTCCGTGTCCTGGTGAATACGACATCCGAACAAAACCTTAAAAAACACAACCTGAACGATGAAAAGATTTTTCCTATTTCTGACCGCCGCCGCAGTCGCCTGCTGTGCGGCGTGCAGCGACGATCCCGAGGTCGCCGAATCCAACCTTTCGCTGCTCGAGGATAACGTGACGTTCGATATGTTCGGGGGTCGCAGCGTCCTCGAAATCACGGCCGATTCGCCGTGGACGGTCTCCTGCGACGACGATTGGTGCCGTACCAACGTCACCGAAGGTTCGCACACGAAGAAGATCGTTCTGACGGTCGACCAGAGTTTCCTGCCCGAGGAGCGCACGACTGCGGTGCGTTTTTACGCCGCGGGCGAGGAGAAGCACACCGTGACCGTAACGCAGGAGAAGTTCGAGCCGATCCTCGTGCTGGCGGAGAACGGCGCCGATATAACCGTCTACGGCGCCGGGAGCGAACCGGCTCTGAACCTGCGTGCGTCCGTGGCCTGGAAAGTCGAGGGCGCGACCGACTGGTGTGCCGTGTCGCAGTCCGAGGGGACGAAAAGCACGGTCGTCAAACTGCTGCTGACCGACGACGGCGAGGACCTGCGCCCGCGCAGCGCGACGCTGACCTTCTCCTCCGAAATGGAGGGCGTCGAACCGCAGCGGGTGACCGTCGTGCAGCGGTCGACGGGTGCGAATACGGTCGTGGTCCGGGCGGGTGAAACCCGTGCGTTCCCGGCGCGGCGCACCGATGGCTCGTATGTGAAGGGCGCGTCGGCGGACTGGGTCTGGACCACCGACGCGGAGTTGCTTTCGGGACTCGGCTACGACGCTTCCCGGAATGAAATCACCTGCACTGCGGCCAAGTCGAAGCAGGGCAGCGGACTGGTCGCGCTGTTCGACGCCGGGGGCGAGGTCGTCTGGTCTTGGCTGGTCTGGGTCGTGGACAAGATGCCTTCGGATGTGACCGTCGGCGGTATCGCCTGGCAGGACCGTAATGTCGGGGCCGAATACCATTCGGCCGATCCGAAGGCCTGTGTCCAGGATTTCCGCTCCTACGGGCTGTTCTACCAGTGGGGCCGCAAGGAGCCGTTCATTGGCGCGAAGGTCCTCTCGAAGAACAAGTATTACGAGGGGCATGCGGAATATCCCGACGCTTTCGGCGCGATGACGCGCGAGGTGGCTTTCAACGCCTCCCGCACCGCCGGCTGGCAGGTCAGCGGCGGGGAGATGACCGCCGCGGCGGCAAACGGCAATCCGACGACTTTCTATACCCGGTCCTCCGCGGCGATGTCCGAAGGCTGGACCGAGGGCGGCAAGGGGCTGAACGATCCCTGCCCGGTGGGATACCGGATTCCGACGGCGGCCGAATGGCAGTCGCTGCTTGCCTACGTGGACGGCAGCGCCGCCAAGAACCAGGATTCGGGCGACACGTACAGCCGCTGGTATGTGCTCGATTCGGGCGGAACCCTCATCGGTCCGTCGACGATGTTCCGCAGGGGAGATAACGGCCGCATCCACTATCCGGGGCGCTCGGCAGCCTATTGTTCGTCGACGCTCGCCGGCGGCAAGCCGCTCCCGATGTACGACTGGAAGGCGGGCGACGCCACGGCCGAGGGGACCTATTACGAACGGAAGATGACCACGGCCTACGGCATGCGCTGCGTGAAGGAGTAGTGCTGCCGCGATTGCGAAGGGCTTCGGGCGGAACCGGTTTTTTCCGCTCCGGAGCCTTTTTTCGCGATATTTTCGCTATCTTCGGCACGTCTTTCCAAACTTTTTACCGATGAGAACAACCCTTCTTACCATGCTGGCGGCCCTGCTGCTGTTTCCGGCCGCAGCACAACCCGTCACCCCCGAGGACCGGCGGCGCGCCGCGGAACTGGTCGGGCGCATGACGCTCGATGAAAAGATCGGGCAGCTGGTCCAGCAGCGCGGAGGCGGTGCCGTCACGGGACCCGACAAGACGGAACTTTCCGTCGAACGGCTGGTCCGCGAAGGGCGGTGCGGCAGCGTGTTCAACATCAAGTCCTTCGAGGAGACCGAACGGTTGCAGCGGATCGCCGTCGAGGAGAGCCGGCTGGGCATCCCGCTCCTGATCGGCGCCGACGTGATCCACGGCTTTCGGACGATTTTCCCGATCAACCTCGCCGTCGCCGCCTCGTGGGACCCTGCCGCCGCCGAGTCGCTGGCCCGCGTTTCGGCCCGCGAAGCCTCGGCCATGGGCATCCATTGGACCTTTTCGCCGATGTGCGACGTTTCGCGCGACCCCCGCTGGGGCCGTGTTTCCGAGGGTGCGGGCGAAGATCCCTACCTGGGCGCGCGTGTCGCCGAAGCGATGGTGCGGGGCTATCAGGGCGACTTGTCCGACCCTTCGTCGGTCCTTGCCTGCGTGAAGCATTTCGCCGCCTACGGCGCTCCGCAGGCCGGGCGCGAATACCATGCGGTCGATATGTCCGAGCGGGTTTTCCGCGACAGCTACCTGCCGCCTTACCGGGCGGCGCTCGATGCCGGGGCCGCGACGGTGATGACCTCGTTCAACGACCTCGACGGCGTTCCGGCCACGGCCAACCGCTGGCTGCTGCGCGACCTGCTGCGCGATGAACTGGGCTTCGGGGGCTTCGTGGTGACCGACTACGGCACGATCGGCGAACTGAAAGCTCACGGTGTCGCGGCCGACGACCGGCAGGCCGCCGAACTGGCTCTGCGCGCCGGGGTCAATATGGACATGATGAGCGCCGCCTACCTGTTCCATGCCGCCGAACTGGTGCGGGAGGGGCGTATCCCGGAATCGCTGATCGACAGCCTTTGCTGCGAGGTGCTGGCCGTGAAGTTCCGCCTGGGGCTGTTCGACGACCCTTTTCGCTGCCAGGCGAAGGAGCGCGAGAAGTGCTATTACGCCCCGGAACATCTCGACGCCGCGCGCCGTGTGGCCCGCAGTTCGATGGTGCTGCTGGAGAACCGCGGCGGTGTGCTGCCCCTGAAAGAGGGAAGCCGGATCGCGCTGGTGGGGCCTTTCGCCGATTCGCGGTGGGACCTGATCGGCTCGTGGGTCCATTTCGCCGAGGCCGACCGGACCTCGACCTTTCTCGACGGACTGCGGGCGCGTTTCGGGGCCGACCGTGTGACCTATGCCCGCGGATGCGACCCGCACAAGGCCCTCGAAGGCGGTATTTCGGAGGCGGTGGCCGCGGCCGCGAAGTCGGACGTGGTGCTGGTCGCGCTCGGATTGAAGGCGGGGGAGAGCGGCGAGGCGGCGAGTCTTGCGTCGCTTGCGTTGCCCGACGCGCAGCGTGACCTGCTGGAAAGCTTGAAGCAAACCCGAAAACCGATTGTCATACTGCTTGTTACCGGTCGCCCGATGGAGCTTGCCCGCGAGGCGGAACTCGCCGACGCGGTGCTGCTGACCTGGTATCCGGGCACGATGGCGGGCGAGGCGCTGGCCGATGTCGTGTCGGGCGACTACAACCCCTCGGGACGCCTGCCGATGACCTTTCCCCGCACGGTGGGGCAGGTTCCGATCCATTACGACATGAAGAGCACGGGGCGTCCGGCCGACGAGTCGGGCAAGCCCAACAAATACACTTCACGCTATCTCGACGTCCCCAATTCGCCGCAGTATTGCTTCGGCTACGGGTTGAGCTACACGACGTTCGGCTATTCGGACCTGCGGGTGCTGACGCCCCAAGCCGCCGTCGGCGGCGAGGTCCGCCTGTCGGTCCGCGTGACCAACACGGGCGGCCGCGACGGCGAGGAGGTCGTGCAGCTCTACGTGCGCGACTTGCTGGCCGGTGTGACGCGCCCGGTTCGGGAACTTAAAGGTTTCCGGAAGGTGATGCTTCGTGCCGGGGAGAGCCGCGAGGTGACCTTCACGCTGACGCCCGACGACCTTTCGTTCTGGCGTCTCGACAAAAAATGGGGCCAGGAGCCGGGCGACTACCATGTCTGGGCAGGGCACGACTCCGACTGCACGCTCGGCGGCAGTTTCCGGATCACCGAATGATTTGTTTCCCGGCACGGCGGCTCGACGCCGTGGGCGGGAGGCGATTGCAAGGGAGCAGCAGTTTCGGCCGCCGCTCCCTTTTCCGTGTCCGGCGGGACGGTCCGGATGTCCCGGAAAATCCCCTTCGGAGATGTTTCGGACAAAAGGTTCCGGGGAATGGCTGGGCTTTCACAAATTTTTTCTACCTTTGGAGGTCAAAACAGTACGCAATGATGGATTTGAAAACGATACGTACCGAACTGCGCAAGCTGACCGCGATTGTCGACGGCTGGGAGTCTTCCGGGGAGATTCCGGCCCTCGAACGCGATCTGGCGCTGCAAAAACTGCGGACGCTCTACGATGCGGTGCGCTTTCCGGGGATGGAGTCCGTTCCGGAATCCCCGGCTGCGGAGGCGGAATCCGCAACGGTTCCCGTAGCTATCGACCTCGGAGCGGTGCTTTCGCTCGACCCGGCGGACGAAACCGGATTCGAACCCGATTCCGATGCTGTTTCCGCCCCCGCGTTCGAAGCGGAGGCGGAGCCCGCGGAGCCGTTTTCCGAACCCGATACGACGGTCGGATCCGATTCTGCCGGGGTGTTTGCCGGCACGGAAGCCGATGAGGAGAGGCCTGAAATGCCGGAAGCCGCGATATCGGATTCCGAACCGGAATTTGAGGGGGAATCCGTGCTTGCACCGGCACCGGAAGTTGAACCCGAAGCCGCATTTGCCGCCGAAGCATCCGAACCGGCCGCCGAATCCGGTCCGGTCGCAGAACCCGAATCCGCTGCAGCGCCCGAACCGTCTGCGGAGCCGGTCGCTGCACCCGAACCTGCCGCTGTGGCTGAATCGGCCGTTGCGGCTGAACCTGTCCCGGCGCCGGAACCCGCCTCGGCGCCCGCTCCGGCGGAGAAACCCCAGTACATTGCACCCACGCTGTTCGGGCTGGAGGAGGAGACGGTCCGCCACCGCCACAAACAGCGCGTCATCATGTCGCTCTACGATACGCCCGCGCCCGCCGAAAAGCCTGCAAGGCCCGAAGCGGCGGAAAGACCGGCGGAGCGTCCCGCGCCCGTAGCGACACCCGAACCTGCTGCGACGTTTGAACCTGCTGTCCGTCCCGAACCCGTCGCGACACCCGAACCTGCTGTCCGTCCCGGTTTTGCCGAACCGGCGGAACCGGCGGTTGCACCTGCGTCCGCAAGTTCCGGGTGGCAGTCCGGGACGTCCGGGCCGCAGTCCGCGGCGGAACCCGTTCCCGTTTCGGAAATGCCTGCCGCCGCAGAGCCGGAGGAGGCCCAATCCGGAACGAAGGAGGCTGCGGCGCCTGCCGGGGCCGTGCTGGGCGAGGTGATCAACCACGACGTGCAGACGCTGGCCGACACGATCGCCCCGCGACGCGGCATGGCTTCGGAACTGCGCCTCGGCGAGCCGGTCACCGACCTCCGCCGGGCCATCGGCATCAACGACAAGTTCCTGCTGATCCGCGATCTGTTCGGCGGTGACGGCGAAGCCTATGAAGAGGCGATCGGGAAGCTCAACGCCTTCGACGATTTCGACGAGTGCATGATCCACATCGCCGAGAACTACGCCTGGAATCCCAATTCGGACGGCGCGAAATTCATGATGGAACTGCTCGAACGCAAATTCGCCTGACGCGATGGCCAAACTCTATATCGTACCTACGCCGATCGGGAATCTGGACGACATCACGCTGCGCGCGGTGAACGTCCTGCGCGAGGTGGATTTCATCCTCGCCGAGGACACGCGCACGACGTCGTTCCTGCTGAAGCACCTCGGCATCGAGCAGAAACTCCGCTCGCACCACAAGTTCAACGAGCACGCCACGGTCGAGATGGTCGCCGGGGCGATCGCCGCGGGACGCAATGCCGCCCTGGTGTCGGACGCCGGGACCCCCGGCATTTCGGACCCCGGGTTCCTGTTGGTGCGTACGTGCGTCGAGGCGGGGATCGAGGTCGAGACGCTGCCCGGCGCCACGGCGCTGATCCCGGCG
>ERZ827469.2019-NODE-2019-length-16390-cov-2.634772_pt1 | contig 16390 bp, 10 predicted proteins | sample MGYA00519917_ERZ827469 | MGnify/ENA primary metagenome ERZ827469 (study PRJEB31778, sample SAMEA3449314) | human gut metagenome | biome: human gut; feature: human-associated habitat; material: faeces | place: United Kingdom | collected 2010/2012 ... | reverse complement strand
CCATTTTTTCTTGTGCATTGTCAAGGCAAGTCTTTACGTCTACCATATTTTTTGAGATTTAAAATTGCATTTTGATTGATTAAGTAGCAAAAGTATATTATTTTTTGTTCATCTGCAACAGCATACCCATCTTTTTTATGAGTGACTTGCCAATGATAATCAGGGTAACGGCGGTGATAATCATTAAAATACCCATCATTAAGCGGGGAGTCAGTTTTTCGTGAAACAGGAGAACACCGAAGAATAAAGCTGTCACTGGTTCCAGAGCACCCAATATTGCTGTTGGTGTAGAGCCTATATAATGGATGGCCAGTGCGGTACAGACCAGTGATACGGCAGTTGGCAGGATGGCGAGTGATAATACATCGGCCCAGAGCCAGGCAGACGGTATTACTTGCAGTTCCGTACAAAAATTTAAACGGACGATATAAACCGATAGTCCGAACAAAATGGCATAGAAGGTAAGTTTCGTGGTCGGCAGGTTTTTCAATGTCGAACGGTTTACACCTACTATATATATAGCATAAGAGAGAGAAGACAACAGAACAAAGATAATTCCCAAAGTCGATAGCGGTTTGTTGCCGTCTCCCTGATAGAGCAAGGCAATGCCTGAAAGTGCCAGCAGGATGGAGAAAACGGTAATGGCGGAAATCTTTTCCTTGAAGAATATTCCCATAATGACAGCTACCATCACCGGATAAACAAACAGAATCGTTGAAGCAATTCCGGCATCCATATAATTATAACTCATAAACAAAAGCAGTGATGAAAAAGAGAATAACAGCCCCATAATGACTAAGGGCAAAACGTCTGCCTTATGAAGTGCAAAAGACTGATGCTGCATTTTCATCAGAATACCCAATACGATTGTCGCAAAGAAGTACCGGTAGAATAAAACGGTATCGACACTCATTCCGGCTGCATAGAGCGGAAGTGCAAAAAGAGGATTCATACCGTAGCTCGCAGCGGCAATCGCTCCATAGATAAAACCTTTGGTTTTGTTAGTCATTGTTTTGCTTTTTTTAATGGCGTGCAAAAGTACGCAGTTCACCAATGATAAACAAGTGTTTAGGCGGTTGATAGTATAATTTAATCTTTCGTATGCTAAAAACTATTTCTTGGTAAAGAGATAACTAATCTTGTTTATGCATAAAATTAATCGTCTGACTATAGTCAAACTTGCGTCTGACTACTGTTAAACTTACGTCTGACTATAGTTGAACTTTCGTCTGACTATAGTCAGACGAAAAAGAATTAACCGTCAGATGATTAATTTTATTCGGTAGGGAGATTAGTTATACGCCTCCCGAGTAATAGTCTGCAGGCAATAGGCAATCAGGTTTTTGAATAAACACTTGCATATATCTTGGATTTTCCCGAATATTGCATCTGAATTATCGAAAAACACAGATGGCCAAAGCTAAATTTCTTGTTGTTTATTGCCTGTTCATATCGGGACTTTGTTGCATGGCAAATGTGACGAAGGATATCAATATGCGCTTTAAGGACGTAAGGCAGGGACTTTCTCATCAAACGGTCAATTGTTTCTATCAGGATGAATTCGGATTTTTGTGGATCGGCACTCAAGACGGGCTGAATCGATTTGACGGACGTAAGTTTGAAGTATTCAAACCGGATAACGCTAATCCTTATTCCATCAATATCAATAATATCAGGCAGGTTTGCGGAAATAAAGCCGGATTGCTCTTTATCCGTAGTTTGCAGAGCGTGACTCTTTATGATATGCGTTTGAATCGTTTTAGGGTGTTGCGTGAAGGAGAAGTTGCGGGAATCTGTTATGCGCACGATGCATTATGGATAGCTACCGGAAAGGAAATCTACCGTTATCGCAACCTCGACCAGGCGCCCGAGTTATTCTTTTCATTTCCTTCAGATGAGGAGGATGTATTGATGAACAGTCTCATGGTTCGTCAGAATCAGACAGTGGTGGTGGGTACTTCTTCGAAAGGTGTATACTGCATCGACCAGTCTGCACATATCACCCGGCGTATGGATGTGGGAGCTGTCAATTCAATAACGGAAGACAGAAACGGGAGTATCTGGATAGCTACCAGAAACAGAGGGCTCATACGGTTGGATGAAGATGGAACACTTACTCATTTCAAGCATAATAAGGTAGCTGAAAATACGATTAACCATAATAATGTGCGTCATGTGACGCAAGCTAATGATAGTCTCCTGTATATCGGAACCTATGCCGGTTTGCAGACTTTAAACCTGTTTACCGGAGAGTTTACAGATTATGAATATGACTTGAATGTGGAGGCGGCCGATATACGTTCTATTATTTCGATGCATTACGACACTTCGGGGACTTTATGGTTGGGGACTTTCTATCAGGGAATCCAATATTATAATGTAGCGAATGATGCTTTCCATTTTTACCGCTCGTCTACGGCTGTTGGCGGTCATTTGAATTCTTATATTATCAGTTCCATTGCCGAAGACCGTTCCGGCCGGATCTGGTTTGCAAGTGAAGGAAGCGGGTTGAACTATTATGATAAACATACCAAACGCTTTTTCCCTTTAAAAAAGGTCTATTCTCAAGAGCTTTCTTTTAAGATAGTGAAGTCTCTTTATTATGAGAGAGAGCCGGATTATCTTTGGGTAGCTTCTCTTTATCAGGGAATCAACCGGATTAATCTGTCGACCGGGCATATAGAATCTATCTCGGAAAACATCTATACTCCGGAAGGAAAAACAGTTGTTGACAGAGCCTATAATCTGGTGAAAATGATAGAGTTTGCCGGTCACGATTCTTTATTGATAGCTGCCAAGGGAGGATTGCTTGTATTGGATAAAAAACACCTTCGACTTCATCATTTCGAACACCCTTCGTTGGCTGCCAAACATCTGTCGCAGGTTTGGGATATGACGTTTGACAAAGACGGGGATCTATGGCTGACTACCTCTTTTGATCTGATACGAGTCAACCTCAAAGCGGGCACTGCCCATAGTTATCCTTTCTCCCAAATAGCGCAGAGCACAGCGCAGCATCACATCAACCACATTTTATGTGATAAGAAAGGACGTATATGGCTGGGATCGACAGGCTCGGGAATTTATCTATTTGATAAGAAGACAGATTCTTTTGTGGGATACGGAGCGAAACAGGGATTGGAAAATGGATTTATAACCGGATTGGTGGAGAGTCCTTTGGATGGTTCTATCTATGTGGCAACCAATGGTGGTTTCTCTAAATTCAACCTGGCAACGACTACATTCGAGAACTATAACAGACAGAGTGATTTTCCCTTGAATAATGTAAATGACGGAGGGCTGTATATTGCGTCCGACCACGATATTTACGTGTGTGGTCTGGCGGGTATTGTCTCTATCGCCCAGGAAAAGCTGAACAAACAGTCTGTTGATTATGATGTGTTTGTAAAACGGGTGCTTGTGGATAATACGGAAATACAACCGCTTGATTCGTTGGGGCTTATCAAAGAAATCGTATTGTATGAACATCGGTTAGTATTGCCGCCCAGATATTCTTCCGTCACTTTTGAGATAGCAAGTAACACCCTGAATAATATTTCTAATATCGGTCTGGAATATAAACTTGAAGGCTTTGACAACGAATATATGAAGGCGGGCGATAATACGATGATTACCTATACCAATCTTCATCCGGGGCATTATACTTTCCATGTCCGTGGCGACCAGGTGGGCGTTCACGGTCGGGAAGCACCTTCCGTTAGTTTTGAGCTGATAGTGGAGGCTCCGGTTTATCAGCGGGCATGGTTTATTTTGTTGATGGTGCTGGCAGCTATCCTTATTGCCGGCTATATTATCCGTATGTTCTGGATACGAAAAACCTTGCGGCACTCTTTATTGGCCGAGAAACGGGAAAAAGAGTATATCGAAAGTGTGAACCAGTCCAAACTGCGTTTCTTTACCAATGTATCGCATGAATTCCGTACTCCGTTAACGCTTATATCCAGCCAGCTTGAAATGCTCCTGATGCATAAGGACATTATTCCTGAAGTATATAATAAGATTCTGGATATTTATAAAAATTCCCGCCGGATGAATAACCTCGTGGATGAAGTCATTGATATCCGCAAGCAGGATCAGGGATACTTGAAACTAAAGATTTCTAAAGAGAATATTGTGGCGGTGATAGAGGAAATTTGTGGCTCTTTCTATAGTTATGCCCAACTGAATAAGATAGATCTCCGCTTTTCTTCCACTCTGAAAGAAGCTGATTTGTATATTGACAAAACACAGATAGAGAAAGTATTCTATAATTTATTGTCCAACGCTTTTAAGTATACGAAGCCTGGTGACTGGATTTCTGTTGAGCTGTCAGCGGAAGGAGATAATGACATTGTGATTTCAGTCAACAACCTGGGGGTAGGCATTGATAAATCCAAGATCAAACATGTATTTGAACGGTTTTGGCAGGATGATTCGGCAACAACCACACGAACTGTCAAAGGATCGGGCATTGGATTGGCGATGGCGAAAGGAATTGTAGAGTTGCATCAGGGAACCATCGGAGTGGAAAGCGAACTGAATGGAGTTACCTCTTTTACCGTTACTCTCCACCGGGATGCGAATATGAATATGGAAGCCTCTTCCTCCGCAGACGAGCACGTTGCCGAACATTATATAATAGAGCCTCAAGAAATCTCGGAAATGGTGAAGCCGGATAAAACGGTGAAAATACTGATTGTAGAAGATAACCCGGAAATGCGTAAAGTATTGACGCAGATTTTTGAACAGATATATGAGGTATATACGGCTGCCGATGGGCAGGAAGGATTGGAACGGGCTTCTTCGCTCCAACCGCAGATGATTGTAAGTGACATCATGATGCCTGTCATGTCCGGACTGGAAATGTGCGAGAAGTTGAAAAGTAATTTGCAGACCAGCCATATACCTGTTGTCTTGCTGACAGCCCGCAACCGGGAAGAACATACCTTGGAAGGCTTGCAGACAGGTGCGGATGATTATATCTCCAAACCTTTTAATATCAAGATATTGGTAGCCCGGTGCAACAATATCATTCAGACTCGTAAACTACTTCAACAACGGTTTGTTCGAAACGACGAACCTAAAGTGGAAGACCTTCCGTTCAATCCGATCGATAAAAAGATGTTGATGGATGCTACGGCGATTGTGGAATCTTATATTGATAACCCAGACTTTGACGTAGCTACTTTTGCACGAGAAATGTGTATGAGCAGAACGTTGCTTTTCACCAAATTGAAAGCATTGACCGGACAGACCCCGAATGACTTTATTTTATCTTTGAGACTGAAAAAAGCAACAGAAAAATTGCGGAATGACCCCAATGCCCTGATTGCTGATATAGCATTTGATTACGGTTTTTCTAATCCAAGTTATTTTATCCGGTGTTTTAAAAATGCTTATGATATTACTCCGGCTGCTTATAGACGGAAATGTGCAAACTCTTAATTTATAGTGTTTTATATACTTTCTGCCTGACGAGATTTGTACTATTTGAACTTTTATACGGACGATTCTATTATTCGAAATCATTAATAATTGGGATTTTTGCGCTGTAATCATTCAAATTATTACATAGTATGAAAAACATCGTAATTAAATGGGCTGTGTTCCTGACAGCCTTTCTTATCTCTTTAGAGGTTAGTGCTCAAAACGTCAGAGTTTCTGGAGTGGTGACAGACGCACTTGGACCGATCCCCGGAGTTAATATCATGGAGGAGGGGACTACTAACGGTACAGTGACGGATGTAAATGGAAAATATTCAATCAGTGTATCGGCTAAATCTACCCTTGTTTTTTCTTGTATAGGATATAAGGAACAAAAAATACGTGTCGGTACGAAAACGGTACTGAATGTGAATATGGTGGAAGAGTCGAAAATGCTCGATGAATTGGTGGTTGTCGGTTATGGAGTTCAGCGTAAGAGTGATGTGGCCACTTCGGTAGCTTCGGTCAAAGCGGATGAAATGAAAACATTTCCTGCCGGAAATGTGGCTGACATGTTACGTGGACGTGCGGCAGGTGTGAATGTAACGAGTAGTTCCGGACGACCGGGATCGACTCCTTCAATTACCATTCGTGGTTCCCGTTCTATCAGTGCAGACAATGCACCTTTATATATTATAGATGGTTCTCCTTCCAGTGCAACAGAGTTCAGTACGTTGAGTGCGGATGATATTGAATCGGTTGAAATTCTGAAAGATGCTGCGTCGCAGGCTATTTATGGTGCACGCGCCAGTGACGGTGTGGTACTGGTGACTACCAAACGTGGTAAAGCCGGAAAAGTGGAAGTCAACTATAATGGCTATCTGGGTATTCAATCTCTCTGGAGAAATTTCGATTTCTACTCTCCCGAAGAATATATGCAGCTTCGTCGTGAAGCAAAGGCGCATGATAAAGGAATAATTGATGCGCGTGAGATTTCTATAGCCGAAGCGTTGGAAGACGAGGTGATGCAGCGGGTATGGGCCAGTGGAAAGTTTATCGACTGGGAAAAAGAAATGTTCAGAAATGCAATCTATCATAATCACGACGTCAGTGTACGTGGAGGAACAGAAAAAATCAAAGTATCGGCAGGTGCCAACTACTTTGACCAACAAGGAATGGTGGTTACCGGATCGGGGTATCAGAAGTTTTCTTTAAGACTGAATCTGGACTTTGAAATAGCCAAATGGATTAGTTTCGGTATCAATTCTTCTTATGCGATGACAAAACAAGATCGTGAGGATGGTAACTTTAATGATTTTATTACCAGTTCTCCATTGGCGGAGATATATGATGCGGATGGCAAGTATACAAAATATATCAACTCGGAAGGAAATTATAATCCTTTGTACCGTGCCGAACATTATGGACGTGAAGTAACCCGTGATAATTACCGCCTGAACTTTTTTATGGATGTGAAACCTTTCAAGGGATTCAATTATCGTCTGAATACTTCTGTTTATAATCAGACGTCTGAAGACGGTTCTTATAAAGATTCCCAATATCCGGGAGGCGGAGGAACGGCCGTTCTTGACGAATCGCGTACACAGAACTGGCTGGTTGAGAATATTGTGACCTATAAAGTGCCTATCCGCAACAAGAAACACCAGTTGACATTGACCGGCGTTCAGTCTGTCGACCATAATGGGTCGAAGTCTGTCGGGTACTCGGTTGAGAATCTTCCGGTGGATAAAGACTGGAACTTCATTTCTCAAGGTGAGTTTACAGGCAAGCCTCGTCGTCAGTTTAATGAAAATAACTTGGTGTCTTTCATGGCTCGGGCGCAATATTCGCTTTTAGATCGTTATTTGTTGAACGTGGCTGTCCGCCGTGATGGTTCCAGCCGTTTCGGAAAAGAAAATAAATGGGGAACTTTCCCGTCGGCAGCTTTTGCCTGGCGTGTCAATCAGGAGAGTTTCCTAAGAGATGTGTCGTGGATTGATAACCTGAAACTGCGTGTGAGTTATGGTATTGTAGGTAATCAGAACGGTATCGGCAATTATACTACTTTGGGACTGGCTGATAATAAAGGATATGAGTTTGGAAATGTTTTTCAAATGGGATATTTGCCGGGCAAGGAACTGTCTAATCCAAACCTGAAATGGGAACAGTCTGCAACAGCTAACTTTGGTGTTGACTTTAGTTTCTTCAATGGGCGTCTGAATGGTACGGTTGAGTATTATAATACTCATACGAAGGATTTGTTGGTGAAACGTTCCCTGAATGCGTCACTCGGATATACTACCATGCTAGATAATCTGGGAAAGACGAAATCCAGTGGTATCGATCTTTCTTTAAATGGTGACGTGGTACGTACAAAGGAGTTTACCTGGACACTCGGAACTAATTTCAGCATGTATAAGAATGAAATTGTCCGTATTGACGATACTCTCGATGAGAACGGGAAACCGGCAAGTCAGGTAGCACAGGGGTGGATTATCGGAGAACCGATCAATGTATACTATGATTATCTGATAGATGGAATTTTTCAGTATGATGATTTTGATATCACTCGTGATGGTACGGGAAATCTGGTTTATACACTGAAAAACACCTATGATAGTGATAATGACGGTGTGGCCGACAGTCCGATTAATTACGGTGGCGCTATTGAACCGGGAATGGTCAAGGTGCGTGATAACAACGGGGATGGAAAGATTACAGCTGATGACAGGGTACCTATCCGTAAAGATCCGAAGTTTACACTCTCTCTTTCTTCTACATGGAACTGGAAAGGATTTGACCTGTTCATGGACTGGTATGGAGTTTCCGGCAGAAAGATTAAGAACGGTTATTTGTACGAGTATAATTCCGGTGGTTCTTTACGTGGAAAATTGAATGGGGTGAAGGTGGATTATTGGACTCCGTTCAATCCTTCGAACAAATTCCCACGTCCTTCTTATAGTGCGGACCCTGCATATTTGAGTGCCATTGCCATTCAGGATGCTTCTTATATCCGTTTACGCACCTTACAACTGGGATATACTTTCCCCACCCGACTATTGAAGAATACTCCGATTCATAAATTACGATTGTATGCAACTGCTACTAACTTGCTGACATTTACGGAGTTTAAATCTTATAGTCCCGAACTGACTCCAGGGTCTTATCCGGAGTCCAGACAATATGTGTTTGGTGTCAATGTTTCATTCTAAAATAAAGAATCCTTATGAAAAAGTTAATATATACAGCCTTTGTCATTTGCGGAATGTTGACCGCTTCCTGCTCGGATTTATTAAATCTGGAATCAAAAACAGACGTGACGAATAATTATCTGTTCACTACTCCCGAAGGGTTGAATACTGCCGTTACAGGATTGTATTCCCTGGCACGTGAATTACCGGGTGGAGCGGATAATAACGAATCTAATCTGTACATCGTTACCATGTGTGACTTTAATACGGATATTGCCATACTTAGAGCAGGTGTTTCTACCTCAATCGGACGTTTGAATACAAGTTTTACTCCAAGTACTGGAGATGTCAATAAGTTCTGGAAACATCACTATGGGATTATCGGAAAAGCAAATGAAATTATTGTAGCGGCAGAAGCCTTGGGACTGGATGACAGCGATGTATTGCACGCATGGAGTGAAGCGAAATTCTTCAGGGGACGGAGCTATTTTGAACTTTGGAAACGCTTTGACCGCCTTTATCTGAACGTCACTCCAACCACTGTCGATAATCTGAAACGGGAGTATAAACCGGCTTCTCATGAAGAACTGATGACATTGATGACGACTGACTTGGATGATGCGATGAAAGGTCTGGACTGGTCGCTTCCTCAAAATAACGGAAATGTATTGTATGGACGGGTAACGAAAGCGACTGCCAAACATGTCCGTGCACAGGTTGCCATGTGGGAATCGGATTGGGATACAGCCATTGAGGAATGTGAAGACATCTTTAAACAGGAGGGCATTTACTCAATGGAAAAGAAGGCCGAGAATGTATTTAATAGCGCAGATTTGAAATCCCCGGAAGTGTTGTGGAGTTTCCAATATTCACAAAACTTGGGTGGAGGAGGTTCCGGAACTCCGGTTGCCGGACATCGTATCTCTATTCAGACCACTACCCGAATCAATAAAATTGCAGGTTGTATCAATACGGCCGATCAGGGTGGATATGGTTGGGGACGTATTTATCCGAATACCTATTTATTGAGTTTGTATGATCAGGCTAAAGATACACGATACAATGAATTGTTCGTACACCGTTTCAAATACAATGATCCTACTTCTCCTAAATATGGCGAATTGATTCCCCTTGCGAAAAGTTCCAGTTATTGTGAGACGTTACATTTCATGTCGAAAAAATACTTTGATCAGTGGACTATGGCCGATAATCCGGACCGGACAACGGGATTCAAGGATTTGATTGTCTATCGACTGGCTGAAACTTACTTAATGGCGGCAGAAGCGTATATGCGCCGTGACGGAGGAATGAGCACGGATGCTCTGCGCTGCTACAATAAAACATGGGAACGTGCCGGGAATGACAAATTTGCGGGACCTCTGACGCAAGATATTCTTTTGGATGAATATGCCCGTGAACTGAACTTCGAGGGAGTCCGTTGGCCTTTACTAAAACGTTTGGGGCTTTTGGGTGAAAGGGTGAAAGCGCATTATGGCGAGACAAAAGCTGAAAATCCTTATTTAGATAAAGATTATGCGGAATGTCGTACCAGTTTTGTAGTTGGAAAGCACGAATGTTGGCCTATCCCACAGGAGCAGATTGACTTGATGGGGAAAGAGAATTTTCCACAGAATGAGAATTGGTATTAAGCGATTGATTATCTGAAAAACATGAATGAGTATGAAAAAAATAATATATCTGTTATTGATTTTAAATCTGGGGCTGCTTTCCTGTGTCGATGATGCGTCGGTACGTGTGATGCCTGAATTTAATTGTAAAGATACAAAAGTAAACCTAGCAAAAGCGGCGGGTTCTTCCGTCACATCGCTATTATATACTAATGTCGGTCAGGTTGTTGCTCAATATCAAGCGGAGTGGCTTTCTGTAGATGTAAACGCTAAAAGTGTAATATACACTGCCTTGACGCAGAATGACGGTGAGGATGCAAGGAGTACTGTCGTGAAACTGACTTGCGGTTCATATACAGTGGAAGTGACGGTTACACAGGATTCCAAAGAACCTGACCTTTCTTTGAAGGTAGGACAAAGTGTAGATGATGGTATCGGTATGATTTTCTGGGTGGATCCTTCGGACAAGATGGTAGGAAAAGCTGTATCTGTAAAACGTCAGGGAGGAAATCCTTTTGAGGCCTCTGTGATGTCTCATAATGCGCTTTCTACAGTGAATGGATATGCCAATACGGCTTTGTTTACTGCTCCTGCTGCAAATGATGCAGTGGCATACTGTCAGTCGTTGGGTGAGGGATGGTATCTGCCTGCACGTGATGAGTTATGGGAGTTGTTTGATGTTTACAACGGTATTGGACATGCTGACCCGGATTTTGCTTCGGTTGTACCTGATAAGTTGACGGAAGTTGAAAAAGCGGCACGTGCGGCATTTGATAAGATGTTGACTGATTTACAAGGGGATGTGATAAACGAGGCTGCCGGTTCGGGCAATGGGGAAAGCTATTGGTCGAGTACGGAAAATGCAGCAGGGGATAAGGCTTATTGGGTACGTTTCGGAAAGTCTGGTGCTGATGCAGGAAATAAAACAGCTACCAACCGTTTTGTGAGATGTATGCGCACAATTGGTGATTATACTTATCCTGAAGAGCCGGCAACTCTGACGGTTGCTCCCAATCCTGTGACATTGGAAGGTGCTAACGAAGCGGAAGCAAATGTTACGTTGACATCCAATAAGAGTGTGTTCAGTGTAGTGTTGGCAGATGATTCCTGGCTTTCATATACTATTTCAGGCACAACAGTTACGTTCAAGGCAAAATCAAAAAATACCACTGGTAATATTCGTACGACAATTGCTACAATAACAGCCGGTACTGGCGCAGCCGCAAAAGCAGTGGAGGTAACGGTGAATCAAAATGTAGCTGCCGAGGGAGACGCTTCCCTCGAATTGAGTACCAATGCGGTGACTATTACTCCTGATGCGGTAGCAAAATCAGAGGTAATTACAATGATTTCTGATGAGACGGAATTTGCAATAAATATCACTGATGAATCTTGGGTGAAAGCGTATGTTGATGTAACAAGTAAAACTCTTTATTTTTGGACATTATCTCCCAATCTGAATAGTTCTAGCCGGGTAACGACTGCTACGGTAATAGCCGGAAGCGGAGCGAATGCGCCTAAACAAGAGGTTACGATTACACAGAGAGGACTTTTAAGTTCCGAGTTTGCGGTGGGACAGGTAATTGCGGATAATGGATCGTTGAAAGGAGGCATTGTTTTCTGGGTAGATGCAACTAATCGTGGTAAGGCTAAGATTATGTCATTGGACAGAGAGAATTTGGCATGGTCTACAGCAGGCTCTCCGGCTTCTACCGGAGTGGATTTATCCGGAGATGATGGATATACTAATACTATGGCGTTGGCTGCATTACCAAATGCATCGGAAATGCCTGCCATTAAGTTCTGTATGGACAAGGGGACAGGTTGGTATTGGTCGGGGAGAAAAGACTTGGAACAAATGTTTGAAACATATAATGGAACCACTGTAGCAAATGCAACAAATGATAATCCGAATGCGATTACTGATTTTGAAAAAGCCAATCGTGCAGCATGGGATCGGGTTGTCAGCAATGCGGGAGGAACTATTATGAATGAGGCTGCGTCATCTTCTACAGGAGATACATATTGGGCTTGTCGTGAGGCTTCGAATGGTGTGAATGGATTTTATGTACGTTTTGGAAAGCCTATATCTTGGAGCAGTGCAACCTCTAAAAAGAGTTCTTTAAGATATATTCGTGCAGTCCGTTCAATCTCGAAATAATGGTATTAGGTATGTATAAGGTATATAGAAAAATAATCTTAGCCTGCTTGTTATTGATTGTTGCCGGCACGGTCTGCGGTCAGCGTGTGACGCAAACGATCAACGATGGCTGGAAATTCTCCCTTTTTGAGGGAGACGCGTTCGATGCTGACTTTGATGTGTCCGGTTGGACTGACGTTTCCATTCCTCATACTTGGAATGCAAAAGATGCAGAAGATGAAATCCCCGGTTATTTCCGGGGAAAAGGCTGGTACAGGAAAGCCGTGATAGTGGAGGAACTGATTGCAGGTCAAAGAGTTTATCTTTGTTTTGAAGGAGCCAATCAGGAGACAAATGTATTTGTGAATGGAAAGTTGGTAGGGAATCATAAAGGTGGTTATTCTGCTTTTACGTTTGATGTGACTGACTATGTTCATACCGGATGCAATTTGGTGGCAGTGAGTGTTGACAACTCTTATAATCCGGATATTGCTCCTCTTTCGGCGGATTTCACTTTCTTCGGCGGACTTTATCGGGATGTTTATCTGGTGTATACTTCGCCCGTGCAACTGTCTACCACTCATTATGCTTCCAGTGGAGTATATCTCAAAACTGTTGGGATAACAGATGCTCAAGCGGAAGTGTGTGCAAAAACATTCTTGTCCAATGCTTTGAAAAGTAATCAGGCATTGATTCTTGAAACGGAGATTTTGGATGCAGACGGTAATAGAGTGGCACTTTCCGCAAAGAAAGTGAATGTGAAGGCAGGAGAGAAGAATGTAGCCTTTGAAGCGTTGATGACTATTGCGCAACCCAAACGGTGGGATGTTGATTCTCCTTATTTATATAAGGTGTATAGCCGTTTGAAGAATAAAAAGGGAGAAGTTCTCGATTGCGTTGTTAATCCGCTGGGAATTCGTGAATATCATTTTGATGCGGAGAAAGGTTTTTTCCTGAACGGGAAATATCGGAAATTTCCTGTTGACGGGACTCATTACGTCCACCAACATTTCCGCTCATCAACTGCAGGTAGTCGATGATGATCAGCTCAAGATTATGTTCCATTTTATATTTTCTGCATTTGGAACGCATTTCCGAAATCGAAATACCCGGTGTATCATCAATGATCAGGTTCGATCTTCCAATTGTTCCGGCACCTTCGATCAGCTTTTCCCAGTCAGAATCCTTCAGATTACCGGTTCTTAAAAGCTGTGCATCTACATAGGATTCCAGCGAGAACAGACGGTTTACCAGCTGTTCCTTTGACATTTCCAGACTGAATATGGCAACTGTACGGTTCTGTTTAAACGCCACATGCTGTGCAATGTTCAGTACAAACGCCGTCTTACCCATAGAAGGACGGGCTGCAACCAGGATCAGATCGGAGGGCTGCAGACCGGATGTCTTGTAATCCAGGTCAATAAATCCAGTCGGAATTCCTGTAACAGTTCCCTTACTCTTAGATGCTTTCTCAATTTTCTCAAGGGCATTTAACACTACCTGCTTGATTGGCACGTATTCACCGTTTCCTCCGCGGTTTTGCACCAGCTCAAAAACCTGCTTCTCTGTCCTTTCAAGGATCGCCTCCAGCGGCTCCTGCCCCTGATAACATTCATCCGCAATCGCTTCATTCATCTTGATCAGACGCCTCAACGTTGCTTTTTCAGAGACGATCTCAGCATAATACTTTACATTTGCCGAGGTTGGAACTGCTGTTACCAGATCCCGGACAAATTACTGATCTCTTCCGGAACAGCTTTTTCACGCAAACGGTTCTGCAGTGTAATCAGGTCAACGGGTTTTCCCTCATTAAAAAGTTCTACCACTGAATCGAAAATTACACCATATGCCTTTTGATAAAAGTCGTCTCCACAAACGATCTCGGCAGCTACTGTAATCGCATCCCGGTCCATCAGTATCGCTCCAACAACAGACTGCTCTGCCTCTATGCTGTGTGGCGGTACTCTCTTAATGTCTCAGATCCTCCTAAGCTTCCCCAACGTGCACTTTTAATTCAGCAGTCACTTTCTGGTGAAGTTTGACCGGTACAAGATGCATTCCAGGTTTACGGATCTCTTCTTTAATCTGGATCTTTTTCTTATCAAGATCATATCCAAGCTGTTCTTTTACTGCAATTGCAATTTCCTTTGAAGACACAGAACCGAATGTTCTTCCACCTTCCCCGGTCTTGATCTTGAGTTCTACTTTTGCTGCCTCTAATTTCTTTGCAAGTTCCTGCGCTGCTTCCAGATGCTCCTGTGCAACCTTTTCTTCATTCTGTTTCTGAAGCTTTAAGTCATTTAAATTCTTTCCATTTGCTTCCAGTCCAAGGTTTTTTTTGAAAATGAAGTTTCTTGCATATCCGTCACTTACATTTACAACCTCGCCTTTTTTCCCAAGGGATTTTACATCTTCCAATAAAATAACTTTCATCTTAAATATCTCCTTCTTCTATCATAATATCGATTGTCTTTTTCAGAGTTTCAATCGCTCTTTCCATATCGGAATATGGAAACTGGGCACCGGCAGTGTTGATATGACCGCCTCCGCCGAGCCGCTCCATAATGATCTGTACATTGATCTCATCAATGGAACGTGCACTGATGTAAATCTTACCATTATATTCAGTCAGTACAAAAGAAGCCTTGATCTCCTCAATATTGAGAAGCTCATTTGACGCCTGTGCTCCGATAATAGTGGGACTTTCAATTCCCAGATGTTCGCCTCGCGCGAAATACATCCCGATATACCTCAGCACTGCTGATCACAGCAGCTTTTGCCCGGTAAGATGCCATATCATCACGGAGGAGTTTTCTTACATAAGTAACATCTGCGCCACATCTTCTCAGGTACGCAGCTGCCTCAAAGGTCCGGACTCCTGTTCTGGACATGAAATTGTTGGTATCAACCAGAATACCTGCATACATACTGTTCGCTTCCATGGAATTCAAACGCAGATCATCGCCGATATACTGAAGAACCTCTGCTACCATCTCACACGCCGAGGAAGCATATGGCTCAATATACGACAGAACCGCATTCTCAATCACTTCATCACTCTGTCTGTGGTGATCCAGAACTGCAATCGTCTTCGTCAGACGAAGCAGGCGTTCACATTCTGTCATCTTTGGCTTATTAGTATCAACAACAACTACCATTGCATTGTCATCTGCCAGTTCCTCCGCCTCATGGGAAGTCACAAACAGATCATCCGGATACTTCGGATCATCAGTAAATGCTTCATAAAGCGGTCTGAGTGTCACAGAAATATCGTTCAGGACAATATTGACTTTCTTTTTCATCGCACTTGCTGCCCGGTAAATACCGATTGCCGCACCAAATGAATCCACATCTGCCATCTTATGTCCCATTACGATCACACGCTCTTTTCCGGTGATAAACTCCCGGAGTGCTTCTGCTTTTACTCTTGCTTTTACTCGGGTATTCTTAGAAGTCTGCTCACGCTTTCCGCCATAATAGCTGATTCCCTTGTTATTCTTCACAACTACCTGATCTCCGCCTCTTGCAAGTGCAAGATCGATCGCTATACGGGCATAATTATATCCTGCAGCATAGGTATCTGTACTGAGTCCAAGCCCAATACTTAGTGTAACCGGAATCTGATTGCCGATACTGACTCCTTTTACCTCATCAAGTAAAGAAAAACGGTCTTTTTCCATTCGATTGAAGCTTTCTTTTTTAATTACAACAAAATATTTGTCTTTCTCAAGCTTCTTCACAATACCGGAAAAATCCGCAATATACTGGTTGATCTTACGGTCGATCAATGCCACCAGAAGAGACTGCCTTACTTCCTCGACACTTTCCATGACCTCTTCATAGTTATCAATGTAAACCAGTCCGGCCACCAGCCGCTGCTCTTCATTCGCCCGGATATACCGGTTCAGCTCTGTCACATCCTGAAGATGTATCGCAATAAAATATTCCTTTTCCTCCGGTATCTCCAGAAGCTGCTCTGTCTCACTGAAACCTTCGACCGATACGCA
>ERZ827469.2014-NODE-2014-length-16436-cov-3.214212_pt1 | contig 16436 bp, 12 predicted proteins | sample MGYA00519917_ERZ827469 | MGnify/ENA primary metagenome ERZ827469 (study PRJEB31778, sample SAMEA3449314) | human gut metagenome | biome: human gut; feature: human-associated habitat; material: faeces | place: United Kingdom | collected 2010/2012 ... | reverse complement strand
ATATGTTGCATTTACCTGACAAGAAGAAACTAGAAGAATTTATGTTAAAAGAGATAGAAGAAATGGGAATGTAAAGTTAAGCACTTTGTAATTATGGGTATGAAGTATTTTCTGTTAAATGTGGATAGTTTGGAATTTTAATATGGAAAATGAGATAAATTATTCTGATATTTGAAAGTGATCAGTCAGATAGGAAGTTATTTGACGCTGTCCGTTCGTTAAGATTTAAACAAATCTTCATCTGTTCTTAATACATCACATTATTACCTTTAAAACCACAGATATAAACGATATTATTACAAATACGGTTGGGACTATAAACAGATATTTTATTGCACGCTGGATAACAGGTAGTTTAAAAAAAAGAGTATTGCTAAATTCAAAAAAGAGTGACTTTTATGTAATATGCAGTTCTGTCGTAGTTAGTATGTTTTTGTTTCAACCTTTTGTTTCATCATTATTATGGGAAATGGCAGTGTAACTTCAAGTTTGGTTAAATATAGAGAGAAATGTTATACCTCGGCTAAAAAGATACAATATTAGATGTTTCATGAGCAGTATTTGAGTTTATTTTAAATTCAGGTATTGCTTTTTTATTTATGCAAAGTTTCACGGGGCCGCTGGTATTTTTTCTCATGTTCATTTATAATTGCTGATAGAGAAAACTGGAAAGAACACCCAATGAATCAGAAAGTAGAGAGTATAAACACATGAAAAAAAGAATTTACAGCATGATATTAATATTAATGACCGGACTTTGTGCCGGATGTGGCAAAGAAGGAGTAAAAAATAATAATACAGGAATAGAAAGCGAATCTTCCCAGGTGGAAGATTCGGTCAGTTTTGAAAACACAGAAGACACAGAAAGCACAGAAGACACAGAAAGCACAGAAGACACAGAAAGCACAGAAAATACAGAAAGTACAGAATACAATGACGTCGTATTAAATGAAGAAACGGATTTTACTTATGACTATTCGGAGGACATCAAAGCGGATGTTGACAATGTGGTATCAGGTTCCGCATCACTGCAGGACGAATTGAAGAATATTGAGAACATCGTAAAGAAATATACGCCGCTGGCGCAGGCAGCCCAGACACAGACAGAAATGAATCTGTCATCCAGATGGTTTTTCGACATATGGGATACGGAATTAAATAACCTTTGGAGCAGATTCAGTGATCTGGCAGATCCGCAGACAAAGGAGAAGATCCTTACAGAACAGAGAAACTGGATCGACATGAAGGAAGAAGTGACCTTGCTTGACATTGGATCTTACGAAGAAAACGGCAGTATGTATCCGCTTCTTCAGAATTCTTATCTGGAGGAGATCACGAAGAACAGGGCTTATGTTATTGCAAATGAGCTGGCAAAGATAAAGGGGGAATCCTTTGTTATGCCGGAAAAATCAGCAAAGTACGGTCTGTTTGTGGACAATCAGGGGACTGGCAGCGTATACAGTTCCCTGATCACCAGACAGGGGCTGGAAGGAGAGGATGAAGCGCTTATCTCCATTTACAGAGAGGGAGAAACAAAAGGAACATTTGTTGACAATGGAAACGGGGAGCTGGCTTTCACATCAGATGACGGAAGTGTAAAAGGAACCATCAAAATCAACGGATGGGATGGCGCAAGTTTCAAGGTTACAGAGACATCAGGAGAGGCTGTTTTTTCTGCAGGAGAGGAGGTCAATTTTCCGTTTGCATTTCGACAGCATTGTTTGATATGTTGTTTGTAATGATTCAGCGATATAACAGACAAAGAATCATGAAACTCGTAAATCGGCAGTTGCGGAGGTGAATAAAATATAAGCTGAATGTGAAAAATGCTGATATGGCAGATTTTGAACAGATTATGAAAATTTATAAATATGCACAGGATTATATGATAAAGTCCGGAAATCCTGTACAATGGGGACATTTTTATCCGGATGCAGAGCTAATAAAATCTGATATTTGTCAGAATGTATGCAGGGTAATATATGACAAAGATGGGAGACATGGGGTATTTGCATTGTTTAAAGGTGCAGAACCTGCTTATAAGCATATTGAGAATGGGAATTGGCTGAATGAAGAGCCTTATCTTACTATTCACAGACTTGCTGGGGATGGTCAGGTGCATGGTTTGTTTCAGTGTGTTTTAAATTATTGTAAAAATATTTCTCAAAATATCAGGGCAGATACCCATGCGGATAATCAAATCATGCAAAAGCTGATGGAAAAGAATGGTTTTATGAAATGCGGTATTATATATGTTAAAAATGGAACACCAAGAATTGCATATCATTGGACTGCTTCATAACTTTCAGTTGTGCGTCCGGCAAAGGGCAATTAACCTGGCAGGTGCAAATTCTCTCTGATACATGATATGACAGTGGAAATTTCCTGAATTGACAAAAAAGTTAGAATAGACTAACATGCAAAATAGAATGACAGAGCAGAAAGGGGCGGGAAATGGAAAGAGAGAAGAAAAAGAGGGCAATGATTGCGGGAATGGTCTCAATGACATACTGGTGCCGTTTATGGTATATTATCTGGTCGCAGATATCGGAATGCCTGTGGTAATTGCTGATGTTTTTGACGGCATTTCTTTTATTACAGGATTCGGGTGTGAAAAATTTGTCAATCAAGAAGTTTAAATGCGCTATTTGACTCCAACCCGCAGGATAACATTTTTCAAAAGAAATAATGTGTGATACAATATTTTAAGATTGAATTTTCAGGAGAAAACAGATGTCCCTACAATTTATATTTGGCAATTCGGGCAGCGGAAAATCGGATTTTCTGTATGATTCCGTGCTGAAACAGGCGAAAGAAAATAAAGAGCAGCAGTTTTTAATCATTGTGCCGGAACAGTTTACCATGCAGACACAGCGGGAACTGGTCGAGAGACAGGCGCAGCATGCAATCATGAACGTGGATGTGCTCAGTTTTGCAAGACTCGCATACCGCGTCTTTGATGATCTTGGAAAACAAAATGTGGTTGTGCTGGAAGAGACCGGAAAAAATCTTGTACTGCGCAAGGTGGCAGAACAGAAAAAAGCAGAACTGAAAGTGCTTGGTGCGAATATGAATAAGATGGGATATGTCGGCGAGGTAAAATCCCTGATCTCAGAGCTGATGCAGTATAATGTCCGTCCGGATGCGCTGGCAGAGTTTTTGGAGAAAGAACCGCTTGGGGAGGGACTGCGCTTAAAAATGAAGGATGTCCTCACGATGTATCAGGGATTTACGGAGTATTTAAAGGGCAGATATATCACGGCAGAGGAAGTGTTAGAGCTTCTTTATGATGTGGCAGAAGAGTCCGAACTGCTTCGTAATAGTGTGATCGTGTTGGACGAGTTTACCGGATTTACACCGATCCAGAACCGTCTGATGGAAAAACTGCTCGTGCTGGCAAAGAAGGTCAGCGTGTCTGTCACGATGGATGTCAGGGAAGATTTTTACCAGTGCAGGGGTGTACATGAACTTTTTGCCATGAGTAAAAAAACGGTGGCGTCGCTACTAAAAGTGGCAGAACTGTGCAAAGTTCCGGTGGAGGAGCCGTTGGTACTGCCGACCGGAAAACAGAGGCGCTATGCCAATGCTGCCGACCTTTATTTTATGGAGCAGAATCTCTTTCGTCCGGGAGCGGGAAGCTACAGATACAAAGCACCGGAACAATCTATGCAGCATATCCGCATCACGTCCCTGAAAAATCCGAGGGAAGAATTAAAATTTGCTGCCCGCGAGATCGTGCGCCTGACGAGGGAGAATGGTTACCGTTACCGGGATATCGCAGTCGTGACAGGGGATGTGCAGCAGTATGGCAATTATGTGCCGGAGATCTTTGAGCAGTACCATATCCCGTACTTTATTGATCAGACGAAAAATATTTTGTTCCACCCGTTTATCGAGTGTATCCGGGCGATCTTAGAGATGATCGAATATGATTTTTCTTATGAAAGTGTGTTCCGGTTTTTGCGGTGCGGGCTTGCAGCGAGAGTCGTGACCGAGGCAAAAAATTCCGACAAGGAGCCAGATCCGGCTGCAACGGAAGATTTGACGCGGCAGCCGGAAACAGGATCCCATGGACTTACAGAACAGGAGATCGACCGCCTGGAAAATTATGTCCTCGCACGGGGCATCCGCGGTGCATCCCGCTGGAGCAGACCGTGGACGTTTGTAATGCCGGATGGGACATTGGAGGATATGGCACGGTTAAATGAGATCCGTGAGGCGGTTTATGAGAATTTTAAGCCGCTGCTTGAGGCATTCCGTGGAAAAGACAATACGGTCAGCACACAGACCTATGAGTTATACAGTCTGATCAGACGGCTTAACATGGAGCAGTTATTAAAGGAGCGTGGAAACTTTTTCGAGGCGCATGGCAATCAGGCGCGGGCAAAGGAATATGACCAGATCTATAAAATCGTGATGGATCTGCTCGACAAAGTGACGTCTCTGCTGGGCGATGAGACGATGACGATCCGGGAATACAGTGATATCTTAGATGCCGGATTTGAGGCGGCAAAAGTCGGTATTATCCCGCCGGGCAACGACACGGTGACAGTCGGGGATATCGAGAGAACCCGTCTGAACCATGTAAAAATCTTATTTTTTGTCGGTGTCAACGACGGAGTTGTGCCGAAAGCAGGGAATCAGGGTGGCATTATTTCCCAGTTTGAGCGTGAAAAGATGGCAGAATATCACCTGGAACTGGCGCCGGGCGCAAGGGAAAAAGTATTTATCCAGAAGTTTTACCTGTATTTAAATATGACAAAACCGTCCGAGCGGCTGTATGTGACATTCTGCCGCGTCAACTCCGATGGAAAAGCACTGCGGCGTTCGTATCTGATCGGGACACTCTTAAAACTGTTCCCACAGCTTGCGGTGGAAGAACCGTCCGAGGAGGAGACATTAGAAGGTGCACTGACTGCGGAAAGTGCCCTGCCGTTTCTGATGGAAGGGCTGACAAAACCGGTGGAGGATGAAGAGGCATGGACTGCACTTTTGGCATGGTACCTGTCGGATGAGGGTGAACGGGAAAAAGTAATGCAGCTTTTTGATGCGGCGTTTGGCGCCCATAAAGATGATGCGATCAGCAAGGCAGTCACGAAAGCTTTATATGGGAATACCTTAGAAAACAGCGTGACAAGGCTCGAACAGTTTGCTGCCTGTGCGTTTGCTCATTATTTAAGTTATGGACTGCGGCTTAAAGAACGGGAACTGCAGCAGTTTGCGAGTGTGGATATGGGAAATATTTATCATGATGTGTTAGAGCGTTTTGCAAAGGGCATAGAGCTGTCGGATTATACCTGGTTTGATATCCCGGAGAAAGCGCAGGAAGCCCTGCTTTCCCAGAGCATGGAAGATGCGATCGCAGGCAGCGGGATCGGGGACGTATTCGAGGACGCAAGAAACAGTTACCTGTTAAAGCGGATGGAGGCAACGGCAAAACGGACGATCTGGGCACTGATGTTACAGGTGCGGAAAGGAAAGTTTGTGCCGAGCGGTTTTGAGGTGTCATTTTCGCGCGCCGAGCGGCTGGATGCGGTGCAGTTTCAACTGGGTGAAGATGAAAAAATGCGTCTGCGCGGCAGGATCGACCGCGTTGATACTTACGAGACAGACGATAAGGTCTATGTGAAAATCATTGATTATAAATCGGGCAACACCACTTTTTCACTTTTAAATTTTTATTATGGACTGCAGCTCCAGCTTGTCGTCTACATGAATGCGGCACTGGAACTCACAAAGAAAAAATATAAGGGAAAAGATACGGAACCTGCAGGTATTTTTTATTATCACATCACAGATCCGATGGTGGATGCGGATGGTCAGGAGTCCGAGGAGGAGATCAGACGGAGTATTCTAGAACAGCTTAAAGTGGGAGGTCTGGTCAATGAAGATCCGGAAATCTATGGTGCGATGGATACTGATTTTTCAGGCACATCGACAGTGATCCCGGTAGCCTTAAAAGCGGACGGCTCCTTAAAGGCGACATCTAAGACGGCGAGCACCTATGAGTTTGGACTGATGTCCCATTATGTGCGAAAGAAGATTGAGCATGTGGGAAAAGAGATCTTTGCCGGAAATGTGGCGGTAAAACCTTACCTGTTAGGAGACAGGAGCGGCTGCGATTACTGTCCATATCACACGATCTGCGGATTTGATGTACGCATGCCGGGATTTTCCTATCAGCAGTTTGAAAAATTTGACAGCAGTGAGGAGATCCTTGCACATATCCGGGAAGAGATTGGAGAGCCGGGAAAAAATCCGGACGGTGAATAAATGTGATGTGACAGGTGCAAAAATAAAAAGTCAGAAACGGAGCAAAACATGGGAATGACATGGACAGATGACCAGCGAAAGGTCATCGAACTCAGAGACAGAAATATATTAGTTTCCGCGGCAGCAGGTTCCGGTAAGACTGCGGTGCTCGTGGAACGTATCATAAAGATCATTACGGATAAAGAGCATCCGGTCGATATTGACCGTCTTTTGATCGTGACATTTACCAATGCGGCTGCGGCAGAGATGCGCGAACGAATCGGAAATGCACTGGAGAATGCCTTAAAAGAACAGCCGGACGACGAACATTTACAGCGTCAGCTTTCTCTTTTACACAATGCCCAGATCACGACGATCGACAGTTTTTGTCTGTATGTGATCCGTAATCATTTTCATGAGATCGATCTCGAACCGAATTTCAGAATCGGGGATGAGGGCGAGTTGAAACTGTTAAAAGAGGACGTGCTCGCAAAGGTGCTGTTGAAAAATTATGAGGAGAGTGCGCCGGAATTTTTAGCATTTGTGGACGGATATGCATCCGGCAGAAATGATGCGGCGCTCTCCGGCATGATCTTACAGCTCTATGAGTTTTCAAGGAGTTATCCATGGCCAAAGAAATGGCTGCCTGCGGCGGCAGAAAGCTATGGCATAGAGGATGAGGCATCTTTGGAAAGCGCAGCTTTCATGCAGTCGCTTCTTCAGAACTTAAAACGGGTGTCAGAGGATCTTGTGGCACTTTCCGGGCGGGCATACAAACTGACGCAGGACGATGACGGGCCGGATATGTATGCGAAAGCATTAGAGGGCGACCTGGAAAAATATAAGGAGATCGCTGCGAGTGAAAGTTTTGCGGATTTTTATCAGAATTACCGCAATTTATCCTATGACAGGCTTGCTTCCTCCCGTGGATTTGACGGAAACGAAGAAAAATTAGAGCTGGTCAAAAAACTGCGAGAGATGGGAAAGGATGCGGTCAAAAAAATAAACCGCCAGTATTTTTTCACATCGCCGGAGATCATGGCGGAGCAGATGAAAAAGACGGCGCCGATGGCGGCAGAGTTAGTGCGTCTGACATTGGAATTTGACGAGACGTTTACGGCAGAAAAACGGCGGAAAAATCTGGTGGATTTCCATGACCTTGAGCACTTTGCGTTAAATATCTTTGTCGATGAGGAGACCGGCAAAGTCAAAAAGACTGCCGAGGAGTTCCGGGATAATTTCAAAGAGATCATGATCGACGAGTACCAGGACAGCAATGAGGTGCAGGAGACAATCTTACGTGCAATTTCACGGGAGGAGCGCGGTGAATACAACCTTTTTATGGTCGGGGATGTCAAACAAAGTATCTACCGTTTCCGTCTGGCAAGACCGGAACTATTCATGGAAAAATACGATACTTACAGCCTGACGGATGCAAAAATGCAGCGCATTGACCTGCATAAAAATTTCCGAAGCAGAAATGAAGTACTCGATTTTTCCAACGATATTTTTTACCGCATCATGAAGCGCAATCTTGGAAATGTGGAATATGATGCGGATGCAGCACTTTATCCGGGAGCTTCTTATCAGGAAGAAACGGACATGTTCACACCGGAAATTTTACTGGTGGACGGGGATGATGAACTGTTGGATGATGCTGCAGCGGATGATAAGAAACTGTTAGAAGCACGGATGATTGCAAAAAGGATCAAAGAGCTTATGGGAACGCAGAAGGTGACCGACAAGGCAACCGGGGAACTGCGTCCGGTGCAGTATTCGGATATGGTCATTCTGCTGCGAAGCCTGAGCGGATATGCAGACCGTTTTGCTGCTGTGTTAAATGATGCAGGAATTCCGGCACATACTGTTTCGGCGACAGGATATTTCAGTACGGTGGAGGTGCAGACCGTGCTCTCCATGCTTCGTATTTTGGATAATCCGAGACAGGATATCCCGCTGACAGCGGTGCTTCGTTCACCAATCGCAGGACTTTCGGATGAGGAACTTGCGAAACTGCGTTTAAAAGACAAGGATGTCAGATTTTACGAGTGTGTTTTGGAGGAATGTGAGCGTCTGAAACAGGAAACGGAGGAAAATCCGGGACAGGGCAGGGATGATTCCGAAGAAAAGTTATACCGGTTTTATGTTACCTACGAAAAACTGCGGCAGCTTGTGCCGGATACACCGATCCATGAGCTGATCGAACTGCTGTTAAAGGAGACCGGTTACGGCGATTATGCCGCAGCAATGCCAGCCGGAGACAGGCGTCATGCAAACCTTTTAATGCTGGTGGAGAAGGCGATCGCCTATGAAAATACCAGTTACAAGGGACTGTTTCATTTTGTGCGCTATATTGATGAACTGCAGAAATACGATGTGGATTTCGGCGAGGCAGATCTGATCGGGGAAAACGAAAATGTCGTGCGCATTATGAGTATCCATAAGAGTAAAGGACTGGAATTTCCGGTCGTATTTGCCGCCGGGATGGGAAAAAACTTTAACCGCCAGGATACAAGAAGCCGTCTGGTATTACACCCGGAACTTGGCATCGGTCTTGACTATATGGACGGAAAACAGCGTGTAAAATCCGTGACGATCGCAAAACGTGCTATCGCAAAGCAGATCGATATGGAAAATCTTGGCGAGGAACTGCGTGTCCTTTATGTGGCATTAACGAGAGCGAAAGAAAAGCTGATCTTAACCGGAAGTCTGAAAAAGGCAGAGGAGACACTTTCCTATATAAAAGCATTTCCAGAGGAACTGTTATCTTATCTGGGACGCGAGAGTGCAGCCGGTTATTTGGACTGGATTCTGCCTGCGGCTGCATCCTGTCAGGATAAATATCAGATACGTCTGATGCGGGCGGCAGAACTGGTGCAGGAAGAACTGGAAACACAGATCAAAGATGACTGGAACCGTTCAGCCTGCATGGAAAAAGCTGCGCAGGCAGATGAAAAAAAAGTGCAGCAGTTCTCGGAGCGTTTTCACAGACGGTATGCATATGAAAATGATGTGCAGAGAAAAAATAAGTATTCCGTGTCGGAGTTAAAACATCGTGCCATGCGGGAGGCGTTTGAAAAAGAGGAGGAGGCAGTTCCTGTTTTTCAATCCGAGGAGGTTGTGCCGTATGTGCCTGCATTTGCAAGAGAAATAGAGCAGCAAAGTGAGGATGTCAGCCCTGGAGCACTTCGCGGAACGGCAATGCACCGCATCATGGAGTGCTACCAGTTTTCTTCCGGTGTGTCCGCAAAAGAGCAGGTCGCCGGGATGCTGGAGAAAGAACAGATCACACCGGAGATGCATGGACTGATTCGCATACCGCAGGTTGAATATTTTGTAAATGCAGATATTGGAAAACGGATGGGAGCAGCTGAAAAAGACGGAAAATTGTACCGTGAGAAACCATTTGTCATGGGATTTACGGATGAACAGTTAGACGAGTTTGGTTTTGCTGAAAACACGGAACAGGCGGAAAAGGTAATAAGCATGGGGCGTGTAGGAAATATAGGAGAAACGGAATATACAGGGAAAGAGCTGACCCTGATCCAGGGAATCATCGATGTATTCTGGATTGAAAAGGACGGTATTGTCCTTCTTGATTATAAAACAGACCGTGTGGATACGGAAAAGGAATTGTCCGAGCGTTATGCGGCACAGTTAAAACTTTACGAGGAAGCGCTAAACCGAGTCTATGAAAATGAGAAAGATGCAGCCGGAAATCCGCTGAAAGTAAAGGAAAAACTGTTGTATTCCTTCCGGCTTGGGAAAGTGATCCCGGTATAGAAAATTTAAAAACATTGTACAAAAGCCAGTCTGATTGGAGTTTTGTGCAAAGTTAAGAAGCAGATAAGCATGCAGCAGAAAGGAAATTTGACCATGTCACAGATTATTTTAGCATCCGCGTCCCCAAGACGCCGTGAACTTTTAGAGCAGATCGGTCTTAACTTTGAGGTCTGTCCGGCAAAGGGGGAGGAGATCATCATAAAAAAAGAGCCAAAAGAGGTTGTCATGGAACTTGCAGCACAGAAGGCGAGAGAAGTCGCATCCATGTTAAAAACATATGGAGATGAGCATCGGACGCTGATGACACCGCAGGATACTTTAGTCATCGGTGCAGACACCATTGTTGCCGCGGGCAGCGAAATCTTAGGAAAACCAAAAGATGAGGAAGATGCCTTCCGCATGATCTCTTTATTGTCAGGGAAAAGCCATTCGGTGTACACGGGGGTTGCTTTTGTGTTTATCGACCGGACCGGCAGGGCAGGGGAACATATCTTTTATGAAAAGACTGACGTTTTTGTCAGACAGTTAAAGAAAAGTGAAATTTTGCGTTATATTGCGACAGGAGAACCGTCGGACAAAGCCGGTGCATACGGAATCCAGGGAAAATTTGCAATTTATATTGACAAAATCGACGGTGACTATAATAATGTGGTAGGACTTCCGGTTGCAGCGATTTACAGAGAGCTTGACCGGCTTGGAATTGACCCATATACATGGTAGATAAGCGGGAAAATACAGTGTGAAAAATGAGATTTTTACACTGCACAGAATGGAGGATTATTATGTACGATGAAGCGGTAGTACAGTATTTTTTGGAACATCAGATGCAGCTTTTTAAAGAAAATGTTGCAGAATCGCCGGAGGAGGCCGAAGAATTTTTAGAGGACTGCATGGCAGTTGTCTGCAAAAATATCAAAGAAGTCCGTGCTTATTTTGAAGATGAGGGCGCAGATATTGCCGGAATGAGCAATGCGGATTTAGCAGAGGCAGAGGAAGTTTTTGCAATCCCGGACGGCAGATATCTGATCGTGGAAGCGTAGGAATGACGTTTTTATGGAATACGCTATGCCAAAATACAGATGCGTGTGAGAAATCGGTAAACAGGACAAATAGACAGGTAAGAGGAAAAAAGAATGAAACAATATGATGTGATTATTATTGGAGCCGGTCCATCTGGTATCTTTTGTGCATATGAACTGATCCATGCAAAGAAGAATCTGAAAATTTTAATGATCGAGAAGGGCAGACGAATCGAAAAGAGAGAATGTCCGAAACGTAAGACAAAAGTCTGCGTTGGATGTAAACCTTGTTCCATCACGACCGGATTTGCCGGAGCGGGAGCTTTTTCTGACGGTAAACTGTCACTTTCCCCGGATGTCGGAGGAAATCTGCCGGAAATTTTAGGCTATGATAAAACCGTGGAATTATTAAAAGAATCCGATGATATTTATTTAAAATTCGGTGCAGATACAAAAGTTTACGGAGTGGATAAAGAAAAAGAGATCCGTGAGATCCGCAGAAAAGCGATCAATGCAAACTTAAAACTGATCGAATGTCCGATCCGCCACCTTGGAACAGAGGAAGGCTACAAAATCTATTCCAGACTGCAGGAGCATCTGTTAGAGCAGGGCGTTGAGATGGAATTTAACACCATGGTCAAAGATATCATCATTGAGGATAACAAGGTCAAAGGGATCATTACCGAAAAAGATGAGGAATATCTTGCAGCAGAGGTTATTTCTGCAGTTGGACGAGAGGGTGCTGACTGGTTTTCACATATCTGCGGACAGCATGATATTGAAACAAAGGTAGGTACCGTAGACATTGGTGTACGTGTGGAGGTGCGCGATGAGGTCATGGAATTTTTAAATCAGAACCTCTATGAGGCAAAACTGGTTTACCATACACCGACATTTGATGATAAGGTGCGTACTTTCTGTACTAACCCGTCCGGTGAGGTCGCAACAGAATACTACGATAACGGACTTGCGGTGGTAAACGGTCACGCATACAAGTCGAAAGATTTAAAGACCAACAATACCAACTTTGCAATTTTGGTTTCCAAAAACTTTACCAAACCATTTAAGACACCGATCGAGTACGGTAAACAGATCGCACAGCTTTCCAACATGCTCTGCGACGGAAAAATCTTAGTACAGACATTTGGTGATTTCAAGAGAGGAAGAAGAACAACGGAGGAACGCCTCTGCAGGAATAACCTGATCCCGACTTTAAAGGATGCTGTGCCGGGTGATCTTTCCTTAGTATTCCCGCACCGTATCATGGTCGATATTGAGGAAATGATTATGGCACTCGATAAGGTAACACCGGGTATTGCCAGCGACGAGACACTGCTTTACGGTGTGGAAGTAAAATTCTATTCCAACAAGGTAGTGGTCAACTCTGATTTTGAAACCAGCGTAAAAGGACTGCGTGCGATCGGAGACGGAGCATCTGTGACGAGAGGATTGCAGCAGGCATCTGCAAACGGAATTTCCGTTGCAAGAAGTATCTTAAAATCAATGGAACAATAGGACTTTCTATCAGATTGGGTAAATTAGGATGAAGAGAAAATTTACAAGGGTAGCAGCTGTGCTGTGTGGCATGTCGCTGTTATTGACCGGATGCCGGATCGGAAATAAAAATATTGTGGTTTCGAATATATTAAATGACCGTCAGGTATTCAAGATCGAGGGAACCGTCTGCAGTTTGAAAGAGGCGCGGGTTTATCTGACGAATTATCAGAATATCTACGGGACGGCATATGGTGTGGATCTCTGGAAACATGATTTCGGGGATGATTCATTGGTAAAATATATCAAAGCGGTCACAATGGAAGAATTAACCCAGGTGGTCAGCATGGATCTGCTTGCACAGTCAAGGGAAGTTGCACTTTCAGAGGATGAGCTTTCTGCAATATCAGAGGCGGCGGCAGAGTATTATGCATCACTTTCAAAAGAAGAAAATACTTATCTTGAAGTGACGGAGAGCGATATCAGCGAATATTATCAGCATTACGCATTAGCACAGAAACTTTATAATTCGCTGACAAACAGTGTAAATGAGGAAGTCAGTGACGATGAGGCGCGTGTGATCGAGATCATGCAGATATTTGTCGCAGACAGTACAAAGGCAAGTGATGTGGCAGCAAAGTTAGAGCGTGGAGATGATTTTGCATCTGTGGCAAATAACTATAATGAACTTTCTTCCATACAGACTACGGTGGCCAGGGATGAACTGCCCAAAGAGGTCGAGGAGGTTGCGTTTAATCTTGATAATGGACAGACGTCGTCTATGATCCAGGCAGGCAAAGGGTTTTATTTTATTAAATGCCTGAATAAATATAATGAGGAACTGACAGAGGCAAACAAGTCCAATATCGTGGAAAAAAGAGAAAAAGAGGCATTTGATGATGTCTATAATCAGTTTGTGGCGGGACTGAATTCCAGTATCAACAAAGATATGTGGGATGAACTCACATTAGATACCACAGATGGTATACAGACGGACAGTTTTTTTGAGATTTTTGAAAAACATTGTGGGGAAATATAAGGGAAAAGAGGATGAAATATGACAAAAGATATGACGAATGGTTCTCCGATGAAGCTGATTTTAGGTTTCTCCATTCCACTTTTGTTTGGATATCTGTTTCAGCAGTTTTATAATCTGGTGGATACACTCATTGTCGGAAGATTTCTCGGTGTGGATGCACTTGCAGCGGTAGGTTCCACCGGATCTTTAAACTTTTTGATCATCGGATTCTGTATGGGTGTCTGCAACGGTTTTGCAATTCCACTGGCACATAAATTTGGTGCCGGGGATTACCGTGGACTGCGTGCATTTATGGTAAATGCCATTTATTTATCTGCAATTTTTGCAGTGGTCATGACGGCAGTCACAGTAGTATTCTGCCGCCCGATCTTAGAACTGATGCGCACGCCGGACAACATTATCGACGGGGCGTATCTGTATATCGTGATCATTTTTGCAGGAATACCGGCAACATATTTGTATAATCTTATTTCGGCCATCATCCGTTCGATGGGAGACAGCAAGACCCCCGTCGTGTTTTTGGTAATCTCATCTGTGATGAATATTGCGTTAGACCTTGTATTTATCATAAATCTTCATCTGGGTGTAGCTGGCGCATCACTTGCAACGGTGATCTCTCAGGCAGTGTCCGGAATCGGATGCCTGATCTACAGCTGGAAAAAATTTGAAATCCTGCATCCGGATGCAGAGGAACGCCGGTGGAACAGTTCTTATATGAAAACACTCTGTGGCATGGGTGTGCCGATGGGACTGCAGTATTCCATCACGGCAATTGGAAGCGTTATTTTACAGAGTGCAGTCAATACGCTCGGTTCAAACGCAGTTGCATCCATGACCGCCGGAAGCAAGATAGGAATGTTTTTCTGCTGCCCGTTTGATGCGATGGGATCGACGATGGCAACTTATGGCGGACAGAATGTCGGTGCAAAGAAAATGGATCGTATTTCGAAGGGATTAAAGGCATGTTCCATGCTTGGAATCGGATATGCGATCCTTGCATTTGTTATTCTTGCGCTGACCGGAAGAAATCTTGCACTGTTCTTCGTGGAACGCGCTGAGGTGGAAGTCATCGGGAATGTATACCTGTTTTTATTGATCAACAGTGCATTTTACATTCCACTCGCATTTGTCAATATCGTCCGTTTCCTGATCCAGGGTATGGGATACAGCAAGTTTGCAATCTTAGCAGGTGTCTGTGAGATGGCGGCGAGAACGCTCGTCGGATTTGCATTAGTGCCGCTGTTTGGTTTTCCGGCAGCATGTTTTGCAAGCCCGGTCGCATGGGTCTTCGCGGACGCATTTTTGTTCCCGGCGTACCGGCATGTGTACCGGAAGACGGAAAAGATGCTGAACGTGAGCATACAATAGTGGTTTTGCCGGAACAAAACGTGAGTACCATATAGATAATAACAGAAAGTAAAGAGGAAAAATATGAGTATATTAAATGTTGAACATCTGACCCATGGCTTTGGCGACCGTGCAATTTTTGAGGATGTTTCATTCCGCCTGCTTGCGGGGGAACATATCGGATTAGTTGGAGCCAATGGCGAGGGAAAGTCCACATTTATGGTCAACCTTGCTGCCGCGTTGTCTCACGGTGTGAAACTTCCGGATGGGAGCGCTATAGGCGGCCCCAAAACGGTTTTATATCAATGCGCGGAAGATAGCAACGAGGATACGATAAAGCCTCGACTGATGCAAGCCGGAGCCGATTGTAGTCGCATCGCCTTCATAGAAGACGATGATAAGAGTCTGACCCTTGACGACGATCGTATAGAAGGTGCAATTGGAGCGACAGGTGCCCAACTCTTGGTTTTAGATCCTATCCAGGCGTACATTGGGCAGGATGGTGATATGCAAAGCGCGACCAAGATGCGCGGCACAATTCGGCGCCTGGCAGAGATAGCGGAGCGGCATCAATGTGCTGTTGTGCTCGTAGGGCACATGAACAAATCAAAGGGAGGAAAGAACCTTTATCGTGGCCTGGGCAGTATCGACATCGCGGCAATAGCGCGTAGTGTATTGATGATCGCACGCGATCAAGCAAACCCAGATATCCGCTATATGTTTCCCGTTAAATCCAGTTTGGCTCCGGAGGGACAGGCCATCGGATTTCTATTTGACCCAGAGCTGGGGTTTCGGTGGATTGGCCGTTGCAGTATGCGGCCCGAGGATGCAGATTACCGTCCGCCGCGTATGGGAAAGTTAGATCGCGCTAAAGATCTCCTTCGGCTGATGCTTTCAACCAATGATATGGCAAGCACAGAAGTTTTTGAGCGCATGGGCCAACTTGGATTTTCTGAACGGACGATCAAATCAGCAAAGAAGGATTTGGGTATCGATACCTATCGGAAAGGCGGCGCATGGTATTGGAGAAGCATATCTGTGACACAGTTGTCAGACCCATGACCCAGTTGTCAAAGCTACAGCCTGAAGAAATACAGGAGCGCGAGGTATCCATTAGTGAGTTCAAGCGGCACCCAGCCCAAATATGGGAATATCTCGAAGTGAGAGGTCATGTTGCCATCATTACGGTCAGAGGGAAAAGAGATATGGTCATCATGTCGCTCGAAACTTATGCAGGGTTTTCTGATCATCCAGACGACACTTTGAAACAGATCTGCGAAGAACTGGAGCGATATAAAAAGGAGAGAAAACTCGATGCCACACCTTAGAGTCGCTGCATATGAAAAGTTGGCAAAGCTTTGGGAGAGAAGTCGTCACGATGCCCTGGCATACCAGAACCAGTATTACCAAATGAAGTTTGCGGATAATCCCAATATGCAACTTGTGGGTGTCTACGTGGATATTACGGGAAAGAAAGAGATCAGGAATCGTCCGGAAATGTT
>ERZ827469.2009-NODE-2009-length-16472-cov-7.333800_pt1 | contig 16472 bp, 14 predicted proteins | sample MGYA00519917_ERZ827469 | MGnify/ENA primary metagenome ERZ827469 (study PRJEB31778, sample SAMEA3449314) | human gut metagenome | biome: human gut; feature: human-associated habitat; material: faeces | place: United Kingdom | collected 2010/2012 ... | reverse complement strand
CCGGGTCGAGCATCATGCCCCACAAGAAGAATCCCGACGTCTTCGAGATCATGCGGGGCCGCTGCAACCGTCTCCAGGCGCTGCCCAACGAGATCGCCCTGCTGACGACGAACCTCCCCGCGGGATACCACCGCGACCTACAGCTCCTGAAGGACATCCTCTTCCCGGCCACGGACGAGATCCGGCGGACGCTCGGCATGTGCGACTTCATGCTCGCCCACCTGCGGGTGAACGGGCACATCCTCGACGACCGGAAATACGACTACCTGTTCACCGTCGAGGACGTGAACCGGCTGGTATTGCAGGGCGTGCCGTTCCGCGAGGCCTACCGGCAGGTGGGCATGGCCGTCCAGCGGGGCGAATACAGTCCCACGCGCGAGGTGCATCACACCCACGAGGGAAGCATCGGCAACCTCTGCACGGCCGAAATCCGCCGCAAGATGGAACGCGTGATGAAGGAGTTCGAAACCCCGGGCCTGTAACCCGGGGAGCGGAGACCGCACACTCCGCGGCTCGCTCTCCGCACACCTGCGCCGCACACTCTGCGGCCATTCTCCTCCGCAGCATACGAAAAACCCCGGACGGGACACGTTTCCGTATCTTCGTCCGGGGTGAATCGGTCCGGGTCCGGGCCATGCGCCCGGCCGGCAGCGGCGATGCCTACTTGATGCGCTCGTAGTATTCGCGCGTACGGGTATCGACGCGGATCTTGTCGCCCGTGTTGATGAACAGCGGCACGCGGATCGTGGCCCCCGTATTGACCGTCGCGGGCTTGAGCGAGTTGGTCGAAGCGGTGTCGCCCTTGACGCCCGGCTCGGTGTAGGTCACCTCCATGTCCACGATCGGGGGCAGTTCGGCCGAAAGCACGGTCTCCTTCTCGGTGTGGAACATGACCTCGACGATCTGGCCGTCGGCCATCAGGTCGTAGTTGTTTATCAGGTTCTTGTCGATGTTGATCTCCTCGAAGGTCTCCGTATGCATGAAGTGCATGCCCAGATCGTCCTCGTAGGTGAACTGGTAGGGACGGCGCTCGACACGCACGGGCTCGATCTTCACGCCGGCCGAGAAGGTGTTGTCCAGCACGCGGCCGTTCTCGAGGTTCTTGAGTTTCGTGCGAACGAAAGCGGGGCCCTTGCCCGGTTTCACATGCTGGAAATCGACGATCTGAAAGGTCTTGCCGTCCAGCTCGATGCACATGCCGATCTTGATGTCTGCGGTAGTTGCCATAACGTATTGTTTTTGATATTGAATTTCGCGGGGGCGAAGTTAGCAAAAAAAAAGCAATATTCCTATTTTTCTCCGCACCCGCATTCCGGCCGCCGTCCGGAACGCTCAAAGCTCTATCGCCTTGCACGTGAGCCCCATCTGACGAATCTTCTCCAGCGTGCGGGGCAGGGCGTAACGCATGTTGCGGAAAGCCTTCTCGCTGTCGTGGAACACGACGATGGCCCCCGGGGCGAGGTACTTCGTGACGTTCCGCAGGCAGGTCCTCGGCGAGAGTTTGCGGTTGTAGTCGCGCGAAATGATGTCCCACATGACCAGTTTGTAACGCTGCCCCAGCAGACGGGCCTGCGCCGGGGTGATACGCGCATAGGGAGGCCGGAACAGTTCGCTGTGGATCAGATCGTTGGCGAAATCCACATCCTCCGTGTAACGTTCCAGGCTCATGCCCCATCCCTTCTGATGCGAATAGGTGTGGTTGCCCACCTTGTGCCCGGCGTCGAGAATCCGCCGGTAGAGGTCGGGATACATCTCGACGTTCTTGCCCAGCACGAAGAAGGTGGCTTTGGCATCATACTTGTCCAGCGTCGAGAGAATCCACTCCGTGACACCGGGCGTCGGTCCGTCGTCGAAGGTGAGGAAAACCCCCTCCTCGTCGGCGATCTCCCAGATCAGGTCCGGCATCAGACGCCGGATTATTTTCGGTGGCTTCAAACGCATACCGGAGCAAAAATAGGGAAAATCCGCGCCAAATGCGAAAAAATATGGTTATATTTGTGAATAACTTCCCCCGAGAGAGCGGCCGCACGACATTTTCCGGCGTCGGACGCCGTCTCCGCGGGGAGCAATACCGATCGAAATGAAAGCACTCTCCCGCATCATCCTGACCGCGCTCATCGCGGCGACGGCGGCCGGCTGCAAGGCCGTCAATACCCTGACCGATTCGAAAAAGGCGTCGCAGGGCAAGCCCTACGAGCTGATCGTGGTCTGCCCGCAGCAGGAGTGGACGGGCGAGGTGGGCGACACGCTGCGCGCCGTGCTCACGGCCCCGGTTCCCTATCTCAACCAGACCGAACCGCTCTTCGACGTGCTGCGCGTGCAGGAGCGCGGATTCACGGGTCTCGTGGCCGACCACCGGAACATCCTCAAGATCCGGATCGACCCCTCGCTCCCGGAAGTGACGACAGGCGTGGAATACGACGTGACGGCCCGGCCGCAGATCGTCCTGACGACGGCGGGTCCCGACGACCGCTCGCTCGTGGAGTACATCTCGAAGAACCGCGAAAACCTCGTGCACGCCCTCGAACAGGCCGAACGGGACCGTGCCGTGGAGGCCAATTCGAAGTTCTACAACACGGGCATCGACGCCGCCGTGCGCAAGACGTTCGGCGTCGGAATCAAAGTCCCGAAGGGCTACGTGCTGGCCAAGCAGGAGGACGACTTCCTCTGGGCGCGCTACGAGTATCCGGCCGCAAGCCAGGGTTTCTTCATCTGCTCCTACCCCTACGAGGGACCCGAATCGCTCGCCCCCGAGGCGCTGCTCGCCGCCCGCAACAAGTACGCGGCCCGGATTCCGGGTCCGTCGGACGGCTCCTGGATGACCACCTCCGAAGTCATCCCCCCGGCCTACAGGATGTTCCGCCTCGAAGGCCGTCTCTGGTGCGAGCTGCGCGGCTTCTGGGACGTGAAGAACGATTTCATGGGAGGTCCGTTCGTCAGCTACACGACCGTGGACACGGCCACGAACCGCGTCTTCACGCTCGACTGCTACGTCTATTCGCCCAAGCTCCACAAACGCAACTTCGTGCGCGGCGTCGAACACCTGCTCTACACCGTGACTTTCCCCGAGACGGAGAAGTAGCGGTCCGGAAAGGCGCAGCGCCCCCTGCGTCCGGAAGGGGCGCCGCCCCGGGCCGTGCGGCGCTCCGGAAGAAACCCCGAAGACCCCCATGCAGCAAATCCTGACATACACGTTCCTCACGCTCTACACGGTCACGATTCTCGGCATCGTGCTGGTCATCATCACCGACAACCGGAATCCGCTGAAGACCCTGCCGTGGATCATCGTACTGCTGCTGGCGCCCGTCGCGGGGCTCGTCTTCTACTTCTTCTTCGGACAGAATCTCTCGAAACAGCGCATCATCTCGCGCCGCACGCGCAAACGGATCACCCTGCAACTGGAGGAGGCCGAACACACCGGCTGTCCCGACCTGCCGGAACAGTACCGTCCGCTGGCGCAACTGCTCCGGCGCACATGCCACGCCGTGCCGCTCTACGGCAGCCGCATCACCCCCTACACCGACGGCGGAGCGAAGATGGAGGCGCTGCTCGGGGAGATCGCCCGGGCGCACCACCACATCCACCTGCAATACTACATCCTCAGCGACGACGAGACGGGCCGCCGCCTCCGCGACGCGCTCGCCGCGAAGGCCCGCGAGGGAGTCCGCGTGCGGATTCTCTACGACGACGTGGGGTGCAGCGGCGTCAAGAAGGCGTTCTTCCGGGAGATGCGCGAGGCGGGAATCGAGGTCCATGCCTTCCTGCACGTCAAGTTCCCGCGCTTCACGAGCAAGGTCAATTACCGCAACCACCGCAAGATCGTCGTCATCGACGGCCGCACGGGCTTCATCGGCGGCATGAACATCGCCGACCGCTACGTGCGCGGCACGGAGTGGGGTTCGTGGCGCGACACCCATTTCCGGATCGAGGGGAGCGGCGTGGCGGGATTGCAGATCGCCTTCCTGAGCGACTGGTCGGCGACCACCAAACGCCATATCGCCGGTCCGGAATACTTCCCCGCGGCGAAACGCTACACGGACGACATCCTGCAAATCGTGGCCGGAGGCCCCTTCGGCAAATGGCGCACGCTGCTCCAGGCCGAAAGCTACGCCGTGGCAAACGCCCGCCGCAGGGTCTGGATCCAGACCCCCTACTACCTCCCCTCGGACGTGCTGAACACCGCGCTGCAAACCGCCGCGCTGGCGGGGACCGACGTGCGGCTGATGCTCCCGGCGCGTTCGGACTCGAAGCTCATCGACCTCGCGTCGCACTCCTACCTCGACGACATGATGCGCGCCGGCGTGAAGATACTCTTCTACGAACCGGGATTCCTGCACTCCAAGCTGCTCATCGCCGACGACGCGCTGACCGTGATCGGCTCGGCGAACATGGATTTCCGCAGCTTCGAGCACAACTTCGAGGTCAATGCCTTCGTCTGCGACGAGGAGTTCACCGCCCGCATGGCCGCGATATTCGACTCCGACGCCGCGAAATGCCACGCCGTGACGCCCGGCGAATGGTTCCGCCGCCCGCGCCGCCGCCGCTGGGCCGAATCCTTCATGCGCGTCTTCTCGCCGCTCATGTAACCGCCGCAACCTAAAACCGCAACCCGATATGAAACGAATCCTGCTGTTTCTCCTCTCCGCCGCCGCATACGCCTGCACACAGGCCCCGGCCGCATCGGACTACGCGATCGTCGCCGGACCCGGCATCGCCGACGACCCGCAGTGGAGCGCCGTCGTCGAAGCGCTCCGCGAAAGCCATCCCGGCGCCCGGGTGATCCGTTACCGCGACTCGGTGCGCGAGGCGCTGCCCGCGCTGCGGGGCGCGGTGCCCCGCTACGTGGCCTTCGTGGACCGGCCCGAACGCATCGGGCGCGACTACATCATCGAGCTCAACCGCATGAGCCGCGAGGCGGACCGGGACATCTACGCCGACTACCTCTGGGGCGTCATCACGGGATACGACGCCGAAGCGGCGCTGCGCATGGTGCGCAACGCCCGCGAACCGCTCGTCATCCGGAGCGCCGTAAGCACGCTGCGCGAGGTGGGCAGCGGCAAGTGGTTCGACGCCTTCGCCTATGTGGACGACCGCGACGCGGGCCGCTGCGGCGTGAAACGTCCGGGCGAAGACTCCGTTGCCCACTACCGCACGCGACGGCTGCTGCCCGACGGGCGGCCCGACCTGCTGCGGGAGTTCTGCGACTTCTACGCCCGGCTCGATCCCGATCTCGTCACCACGGCCTCGCACGCCACGGAACGGAACCTCGAAATGCCGTTCTCGGTGGGGAACCTGCGGTGCGCCGACGGAGCGCTCTACGCCGACTTCCCGGAGGGGCGCACGCCGCTGGCCGGGTCGGACAAACGGCGCGTGTTCCTGCCGATCGGGAACTGCCTGATCGGCAACGTGGACAACACGCGCGGGAGCATGGCCGTCGCATGGATGAACAGCGCGAACGCCGCGGCGATGGCCGGCTACGTGGTCCCGACCTGGTACGGCCGCAACGGATGGGGCGGATTGAAATACTGGCTGACGACGCCCGGACGCTACACGCTCGCCGAGGCCTTCTACCTCAACCAGCAGGACATGCTGCACCAGCTCGAGGAGTGGTGTCCCGGATTGGGCGAACGGGCCTTCCCGTTCGGCGAGGAGGGTTTCGCCGAGGAGGATTTCGTCCGGGCCGACAGCGTCGCGGGGCGGAAACTCTCGGCGGACGAGACGGGCTTCTTCTTCGACCGCGACGTGCTGGCGTTCTATGGCGACCCGGCATGGGACGTACGGCTGCGGGAGCTTCCCGCCGAACGCGATTTCACCGTGAACGAACGGCACGAAAAGGGACAGTGCATCCTGACGGTGACGACCTCCGCCGCATTCGACGCCGAGCGCATGGCGGGCGGCCGGTTCAAGGAGGAGCACGTGGGCAGGCTGCCTTTCAGCTACTTCTTCCCCGAGCGGCTGCCGAATCCCCGCCTCGCGGCCGGACAGGCATGGAACGCCGCCGTGGACGAAAACTTTCTGCTGATTTACGATCCCGGCTTCGAACCGGGAAAGACCTACACGATCCGGCTCGACACCGGCGAGTGACGCCGCGGCGGACGGATACCCCGACGGGCAGAAACCCGGCCGATCCGCCCCGGCCGCGCGATCCGGCCCCGCACCGGAGGCGGAGTGCGGCGACAGGGGGCCCGACCGGTCTCTCCTGCGGGATCAGATTTCGACGATGCCGTTGCGGATGGCATAGACCACCAGGCTCGCGGTGTTCTTGCAGCCGGTCTTTTCGAGAATATTGGCACGGTGCTTATCGACCGTGCGCTTCGATATGAAGAGTTCGTCGGCGATCTCCTGGTTGGAAAGCCCCCGGCAGACGGCCACCAGAATCTCGCGCTCGCGCGAGGAGAGCTGGTCGTCGGCCGCGTCGTCGCGCGTGCGCATCCGTCCCGTCAGCGACGAAAGCAGTTGCGGCGAAAAGTAGCTTCCGCCGCCCATCACCGTCCCGATGGCCTCCAGCACGTCGCCTATGTCCGAATCCTTCAGCAGGAATCCCCGGGCTCCGGCCTCGACCATCCGCGAGTAGTAGCTCTCCTCGCCGAACATCGACAGGGTGATGATCCGCAGCTCCGGCCGCCGGGCCAGCGCCCGCTCGGTCGTCTGCGCGCCGTCGAGCCCCGGCATCGAAAAATCCATGAAGACGATGTCGGCCTCCATCCCCTCCATCATCGCCAGGAACTCCTCGCCGCTGGCCGCCTCGCCTACGACGCGGCAGCCTTCGCAGCGTTCGAGCAGCTCCCGCAGCCCGTTGCGGAAGAGCGAATGGTCGTCCACGAGTATGATTCTGCACTCCATCCCGATTACTCTCTTTTTTTACGCCGGCGCGTCCGCTCCGCGGGTCCGGGAGCTTCCTCCTGCGTGTTGATCCGGATCGCCGTCCGCATCCCCCTGCCTTTGGACGAGGTGATGTCGAACGTGCCGCCGAGCGAATTGATGCGCGACGCGATGTTCGAAAGCCCCATACCGCAGTCCATCATCGCCTGCGGATTGAACCCGCGGCCGTCGTCCGAATAGTCGAGCGCCAGCTCCGGCCCGTTCTGCGAGAGCGAAAGGTTGATCGACGAACAGCCCGAATGCTTGAGCGAATTGTTTATCAGCTCGCAGATCACCCGGTAGAGGATCACCTCCACGTCCGTATCGTAACGTTCGGTGCGGAGGTTGGTCGTGAAGCGGATCTTCACGTCGTGCATGGCCGCACTCTTGTCGATGAAATTCCGCACGCCCCGCGCCAGTCCGAAATCGTTGAGCACGTGCGGCGAAAGGTTGTTCGAAATCTCGCGCAGCGAGCGGATCGCCTCCTCGATCACATAGGTCGTATTGTCGATGATCTCGCGCTGCTCGGCGCTGCGCTCGTCGCGCGAAAGGGCCGTCAGCGACATCTTCGCCGAAGAGAGCAGCGGACCCAGCCCGTCGTGCAGCTCCTTCGAGAAACGCGACCGGGCCTTCTCCTCGGTACGCAACACGGCCGTCAGGATGCGCTTGTTGAGCAGCGTCCGCTGGTGATTCAGGCGGTCGATATACTTGAAGAGCTTGTGCGCGTACATCACCCCGATCGACAGGCAGATCGACACCGTGACGCCCAGGTAGGCGAACCACCAGCGCGGAACGATCTCCACGCCCATATCCATGAGCAACTGCACCAGCCGCTCGATGGTCAGCAGCGAGAAGCCCACGATGAAGAGTATCCACACGGAGTTGTACTTCGTGGCACGCACCAGCCGCAGGGCATAGGCCGTCGCCAGCGTCTGGACGATGATCGAAATGACGAGCAGGATCTTGATGAGCATAACCGCGGTTTTTCACAAAGATAGCGAAAAAATCATTCGAACATCCCGTCGAGCCGCTTCAACTGCCGGTAATCCGTCAGATCGGCCTGCACGGGAACCACCGACACGTAGCCGTGCGCCAGCGCCCACTCGTCGGTGTCGGTCGCTTCGGGCTCGCCATTGACGAATTCGCCCGTGAGCCAGAAGTAAGGGCGGCCCCGCGGATCCTCGCGTCGGAAGAACTCCTCGCGCCAGAAGCCGCGGTTCTGCCGGCAGAGCCGCACGCCGCGCACCTCGCCGGGCCGTCCCTTCGGGACATTGACGTTCAGGCACAGCGGCAGCTCCGCACCGCGGTCCAGCACCGCGCCGACGATCCGCCGGCCGTAGAGCACCGCCGCCTCGAAATCGGCATCGGCGGCATGGTCGTCGAGTGACAGTCCCACGGCCGGACAGCCGTAGAAACTGCCCTCGATGGCCGCGCCCATCGTCCCCGAATAGAGCACATTGACCGCGGAGTTCGAGCCGTGGTTGATGCCCGAGAGCACCAGATCGACCCGTTCGTCGCGCAGCAGGCAGTCGAAAGCCATCTTCACGCAATCGACGGGCGTGCCGGAGAAGGCGTAAACCGCCAGTCCCTCCTCCTCGCGGACGCTGCGCAGGTAGAGCGGACTATACATGGTGATGGCCTGGCTCATGCCGCTCTGCGTCGTCTCGGGCGCCACGACCACCACGCGCCCGAAGGTGCGGGCCACCTCGACGGCGGCCTCCATGCCCCGCGAATCGTAACCGTCGTCGTTGGTCACGAGTATCAGTCTCTCTTCCATAGTCTTTTTCGTTCCGTTCCGGCGAAACGGACCCGCGGCCCCGAAAGCGGCGCAAACCGCTCCGCTCCGCGGAATCCCGGCCGGAAATCGCCCGTAAAGATAGCGATAAATCCTCCGACCGAAGCGGAATTCGAGGCAATAGTTGCGCCATTCGGAAAATTCTTCCTATATTTGCAACCCCAACAGGGCGTATATCGACCTCTTTCATTGGGCGCTACGGCGACGGCGGACGATGCGGCGGACGCGCGGGAAGACTTTCCGGAAACGGAAAGCGGACCGGCGGGGATGCGGCGGAGCGATTCCGCGGGATTACGGACAAGGGGTCCGTATGGTAGTCCGGGCGCAGCGGGAATGTCGGGTGCGAAACTCAAAATTCGTTGCAACAATGAACAAAGACGCAATCATCCGGCTCGTAAACGAGCAGATGTGGCCGAAGACGGACGCCGACGTGCCGTCGTTCAAGGCCGGTGACACGATCACCGTATCCTACAAAATCGTCGAGGGTAACAAGGAGCGCGTGCAGAGTTTCCGCGGCGTGGTTATCCAGATCAAGGGTCAGGGCAAGACCAAGATGTTCACGATCCGCAAGATTTCGAACGGCGTGGGCGTCGAGCGCATCTTCCCGCTTTACTCGCCCCATATCGAGAAGATCGAGGTCAATAAGATCGGTGTGGTCCGCCGCGCCCGCATCTACTACCTGCGCGATCTGACGGGCAAGAAGGCGCGTATCAAGGAGAAGCGCATGACGAGCAGCTCGGAGAAGTAATCCGCACCTGCCCGGAAACGGAAAACGGGACATTCGAAATGAATGTCCCGTTTTTTCGCATCCTCTCCGGCCGCGGCAAGGCGGCCGCACCCGAAAGCTCTGCGCCGAAGAGAGCGCCCCCCGGAAACGCGCCGCGCGGAAACAGGCGCAGAAAACACCGGAGCAGGAAACGATTCCGCACGGAAATGCCGCGCCCGAAAACCGACGGGGGACGCCGCGCTGCGGCATCCCCCGTTCTGCGTTCCGGAAACGGCCGATCAGTCGGTCACCGGAATATCCTTGTTCACGTTCTTCGAACCCACGAGGGCGTAGAAGAGGATGTAGGCCAGACCCACGATCACGACCCAATAGCTCGAGAGGTAGCCCGCGAAGTCGGCCACGCCGCCCTGGATCAGCGGAAGGATACCGCCGCCGCAGACCATCACCATGAAGAAGCCCGAACCCATCGAGGTGTATTTGCCGAGGCCCTCGACGGCGAGGTTGAAGATGCCTCCCCACATGACCGAGGTGCAGAGGCCGCAGAGCGTGAGGAACATGACACCGACGGGAACCTCCACCAGTCCGAAGCCCGTACCGGTGAAGACGGGCATCGAAACCGTCAAGGTGACGGGCGAGAAGATGCCCACCAGCACGAAGAGAATGGCTACCGAAGCCACCACGGAGAGCTGCGACTTGCTCGAGACCTTGCCGCCGATGATGCCGCCGACCAGACGGCCGCACATCATCAGGAACCAGTACGTGCCCACGAGCGAACCCGCGGCCGCGGCCGCCATGCCCGCGCCGTCGGTCGTGGAGGTGAGGAAGAGATTCATGAAGTTGGGAATGCCGACCTCGACGCCCACATAGATAAAGATGGCCACGGCGCCCAGCACGAAGTGACGGAACGAGAGCGCGCTGTGCTTGTCCTTCTTCGCCTCGGCGGCCTTCTCCTCGATGGCATACGGCTCGGGGATCGAGACCATGGAGAGCACGACGAAGGCCACGGCGAAGATACCCATGGCGATGAACAGCGCGGGCGAAGCGTCGCTGATCGTCGCGCGGGCCACGTCGCCCATCAGATAACCGACCAGAATCGGCACGATGGTGGCCGAGATCGAGTTGAGCGAACCGCCGAACTGGATCAACTGGTTACCCCGCTTGCCGCCGCCGCCGAGGGTGTTGAGCATCGGATTGACCACCGTATTGAGCATACACATCGAGAAACCCGAGACGAACGCGCCGACGAGGTAAACCGCGAAGCTGCCGGCCACGCCCGAGAGGTACTGGATACCCACGCCGATAAAACCGACCGCAATGGCCGCCAGCGCCGTTTTCTTGTAGCCGATGCGGTTGAGCATCAGACCCGCCGGAATACCCATGAAGGCGTAGGCGATGAAATTGGCCGCATTACCCAGCTGCGACATCCAGTTCGCCACCGAGAACTGGTTCTTCACGATCACGCCCAGCGGATTGGCGAAGCCCGTGACGAACGAGATCATCGCGAAGAGCGCGAACATCATGATGATAGGTAATGTGTAATTCTTCTTTTGTTCCATAGAGTTGATCTGTTATTTAGGTTAATAATCGTTTGTCCGGATTTGCGGTCATCTGTCGCGTTCGACGATATAGGCGCAGAGGTTCACCAGCGCCGAGCGGTAGTCGGAGTCGTCGTAGTCGGAGAGCATTCCCACGGCCCGCGAGACATAACCCTGCATCACCTCGGCCGCGGCGGAGAGTCCGCCCTCCCGCTCCACCGCAAGACGCAGGTACTCCACCGCTTCGTCGTCCTCGTGACAACGGGCCAGTCTGTCCAGCAGATCGGCCCGTCTCTCCTCCGACGCGCGGTCGAGCACCGTCAGCAGGGGCAGCGTGATCTTCCCCTCCCGCAGGTCGTTGCAGACAGGTTTGCCCGTCTGCGCCGAGGGGGTATAGTCCAGGATGTCGTCCTGAATCTGGAAGGCCATGCCCACCGCCTCGCCGAAGCGGCGCATCGTCGCCACCTTGTCGCGCGTGGCCCCCACGGCCAGCGCCCCCGCCGACGCGGAGACGCCCAGCAGGCTCGCCGTCTTCTTGTAGATGATGTCGAGGTAGGTCCGGCGGGTCATGCTGCGTTCGGCGGCGCATTCGTCCTGCAACACCTCGCCCTCGCACAGCGCGGCCATCGAGCCGCATACGTGCGTCACCAGATCGAACTGCCCGCTCTGCAGGCCGATATTCATATTTTTAGCCAGGATGTAATCGCCCAGAATCACCGCCTTGTGCGACTGCCAGCGGGCATTGACCGAGGGTTTGCCGCGGCGCGTGTCGGCCTCGTCGATCACGTCGTCGTGGATGAGCGAGGCCACGTGGATCATTTCGACCAGCATCGCCGCCAGCGAGGCGCGCCGTCCGCCCGCCGCACCCTTGACCGGAGCGTTCATCGCCGCCGAAAGCATCACCAGCAGCGGACGGATGCCCTTGCCGCGCGCCGTCAGGGCATAGCGCAGCATGTCGGACAGCAACTCCCCTTCAGCCGTGAACTGCCGTTCGACGAACTCTTCGAACGCAGCCAGCTCGGCCGTCACGGGCCTGCGGATGTCATCGAGTGTAATCATATCCGCAAAGATAGTCATTTTTCGCAATGAGCACACCGCACTCTCGCTATTTTTTCGTACCTTTGGCAATCGGTAAAGAATCGACGGAATGGATTTTTCGAAAGGATTTCTCAAAAGGCTGCTTCCCGCAGCGGCGGCCCTCGCGCTGTTTTTCGTCGTGAGCGCCCTCTATTTCGCCCCGCAGTTCCGGGGCGAAGTGCTGCCGCAGCACGACGTCCTGCAATACGAAGGCATGGCCCGGGACATCACCGACATGCGCGCCTCGACGGGCGAAGACCCGCAGTGGACCGGCGGCATGTTCGGCGGCATGCCGGCCTACCTGATAAACGTCGCCTACCCGGCCCAGCTCGTAAAACGCACCGCAGGCCAGATCGTCAAGGCGATCGACACCCCCGCCGGATTCATCTTCTTCGCCATGACGGCCATGTGGTGCATGCTGCTCATGGCGGGCGTCAACCCCTGGGTGGGCACGGTTCCGGCGCTGGCCTACGGTCTTTCGACCTACTTCCTGCTCATCATCGGCGCCGGGCACGTGACGAAGATGTGGGCGCTGGTCTACGCGCCCCTGATGATGGGCGGCGCATGGGTCGCCCTGCGCGGCAACGTCTGGTGCGGCGCGGCCGTCACGGCCCTCGCCGCATCGCTCGAAATCGGCGCCAACCATCCGCAGATCACCTATTATTTCCTCGTGGCGATGGCCGCATTCTGGGCGAGCGAGGCCGTCGCGGCCTTCCGCGAAGGACGGATGCGGAACTTCGCCCTGCGCACGGCGGCGCTCGCCGCGGCGGGCCTGCTGGCCGCGGGATCGAACTTCGCGCCCCTCTGGTACACGGCCCAGCACTCGAAGGAGACCATCCGCGGCGGCTCGGAGCTGGCCTCCGGGAGCGAAAGCTCCGGCGACGGACTGGCGCTCGACTACGCCACGGCGTGGAGCTACGGCCGCGCGGAGACGCTCAACCTGCTCGTGCCCGACTTCATGGGCCGCGACTCGGGCACGACCCTCCCCGCCGACGGGGAGACGGCCGCCCTGCTCGACGGCTACGGCCTGCGCGGAGCGGCGCAGCAGCTACCCGCCTACTGGGGCACGCAGCCCTATACGGGCGGCCCGACCTACCTGGGCGCGGCGGCGGTGTTCCTGGCCGCGCTGGGCATCGCCCTCGCCGGAGGCCGCAACAAATGGTGGATCGTCGCCGTCTGCGCGGTGATGATCCTGCTGGCCTGGGGCCGCAATCTGATGGGTTTCACGGAGCTGGCTTTCCGCATCCTGCCCGGATACGACAAGTTCCGCACCGTTTCGATGACGCTGGTCGTCGTCCAGTGGGCCGTGCCGGTGCTCGGGGCATTGGCCCTCGCACGGCTCTGGAGCGGAGACGTTCCGCGCCGGCGCCTGCTGCGCGCACTGGCCTGGTCGGCGGGCGTCACGGGAGGCGTCTGCCTGCTGCTGGCCGTGGCCGGCGGCTCGCTGTTCGACTTCGGACGCGCCGAAAGCGCGGAGATGATGACCGAACAGTTCCGCCGCATCTTCGAGGCGAACGACATGCAGGAATACATCTCCCGCGGCACGGACGCCGAATGGGGCGACGCCACCGGCGCGGCGATGGCTGCCGACCGCGCCGCGATGATGCGCTCCGACGCCTGGCGGTCGCTTCTGATGATCCTGCTCGCGGCGGGCTCCGTCGCGCTCTTCGCCCTGCGGCGGATCGGGAAATACGCGCTCACGGCCCTGCTGGCGGCCGTCGTACTGACGGATCTCGTTCCCGTGGACCTGCGGTTCCTCTCCGCGGACAACTTCACCTCGCCCCGCCGCAGGCAAGTGACGCAGACGGACGCCGACAGGACGATCCTGCAGGACCGCGATCCGGGATACCGCGTACTGAACCTCACGGTCAGCCCCTTCAACGACGCCACGACCTCCTATTTCCACCGTTCCGTCGGCGGATACCACGGAGCCAAGCTGGCACGTTATCAGGACCTGATAGACCGCTACCTCTCGCAGCTGGACGACGGGGTGCTGGACATGCTCAACACCCGCTATCTGATCGTCCCCGGCAAGGAGGGCGCCCCCGAAGCGCAGCGCCGCACGACGGCTTTCGGGGCGGCATGGTTCGTGGACAGCCTCGTCCGCGCCGCCTCAGCGCAGGAGGAGATCGCCCTGCTGGGCGAGGTGAACCTCCGCACGACGGCCGTCACGTCGTCCGACACGCCCGCCGCGGCGCGCCCGATGCCCACGGGTATCTACGCCTCGGCCCGGATCGACCTCGCGGAGTACCGCCCCAACTACCTCCGCTACGAATACTCGGTACCCGAAGAGGCCCTCGCGGTCTTCTCCGAAATCTACTACGACAAGGGCTGGACGGCCTACGTGGACGGCGAGGAAGCTCCCTACTTCCGGGCCGACTACGTGCTGCGGGCCATGCGGCTGCCGGCCGGCGAACATACCGTCGAATGGAGGTTCCGCGCCCCGCACTGGGCGGCGGCCGAGGGCGTGACGGGCATCTGCTCGGCGCTCATCCTGCTGGGAGCCGCCGCGACGGCGGGGTATTGCTGGAAACGCCGCAGGAAACGGCCGGAAAGCGGAACCGACGAGGCATGATGCGTTCCCGGCAGAGGAAAAGGGACCGCCGTCCCGCCGCGAACGGACATCCGGAACGGATCGCACACGCACGAAGAGGGAACGGCAGGAGCGCCGGAAGGGGCGGGTCCCGGCAACACGAATGAAACAAAAGAGGCACGAATCGAAGATGAAAGACGACAAACGACTCAGACGGAAGGTCCGCAACTCCTATATCGTATCGACGGTCAGCATCGCGCTCGTACTGTTCCTGCTGGGTTCGGTGGGGTATCTGATGGTCGCGGCGCTGAAGGTGGCCGACACGTTGCAGGAGAGCATCGCCGTCACCGTGGAACTGAAGCGGGAGACGACGCCCGAGCGGCGCGACGCGATCGAGAAACGCCTCGCGGCCGAAGACCTCGTGGCCACGATCGCCTACGTTCCCAAAGAGGCGAAACTCGAGGACAAGGAGTTCCGCAAGATGTTCGACAGCGCCTTCGAGGAGATTCTCGAGGAGAACCCGCTGCTCGATTCGTTCGAACTCACGCTGACCCCTGCGTCGGCCGACAAGGAACTGCTCGCGGAGTTCATCGCCGCCGCGGAGCGCATCGAGGGGGTGGACCGCGTGTCGTATCCGGCGCTCATGGCCGAACGGCTGCACGCCACGGTGGGAAAAATCCGGCTGGTGCTGCTGCTCTTCGGAGGCGCGCTGCTGCTGATCTCGCTCATTCTGGTCAGCAACACGATCCGGCTGGCGATCTATTCGAAACGCTACCTGATCAACACGATGAAACTCGTCGGCGCGACCAAGTGGTTCATCATGCGCCCGTTCCTCGGGAGCAGCGTCACGCAGGGCATCCTCTCCGGAGCCATCGCTTCGGTGCTGTTCGGCGTGGCGGTCTACGGGCTCAACGAAGCCGTGCCCGAACTGCTGACCATCGCCGAAGCGGGCAAGATCGCCCTCATTCTCGGCGCGATGGTTGCAGGGGGCGTACTCATATCGGGGGTCTTCACCTTCGCGGCCCTCAACAAGTTCGTGAACATGAAGTCTAACAAGATATACTTATATTAAATGAAAAAAGAGCGGAAAACGGCCCAGGAGCCTGCCGGGGAGAATCCCCGGATGCCTCTCACGCGCCGCAACTACATCCTGCTGGCGGCCGGGTTCGCCGTCATCGTGCTGGGCTTCGTCCTCATGGCCGGCGGCGGCAGCGACTCGCCCGACGAGTTCGATTACGCCATGTTCTCGTGGCGGCGCATCACGCTGGCGCCGATTCTGGTCATCGGAGGGTTCGTCGTGGAGATCTACGCGATCCTGAAACGCTACGACTGATCCTCCGGCAGCCGGCATTCCCCGGCGCAGCCCGCCGAAACCGCCCGCCGGAGCGCCTTCGGGCGGGCCGTCAGGCTCCGGCTCCGGCTCCGGCAGACGCACGCATCCGGGCGACAATCCGTCGGTTCCGGCAGACAACGGACAATAACGAAACAACCACCCAAACCGTTCTATGGATACACTTCAAGCCATCCTGCTCGGCATCGTGCAGGGTATCACGGAATTTTTGCCCGTATCGAGCAGCGGCCACCTGCAAATCGCCAAGGAGCTGCTGGGCGTCGAGCTCGAAGAGAACCTCACGTTCGACGTCGTGCTGCACGCCGCGACGGTGCTCAGTACGATCGTCGTGCTCCGGAGCGAGGTATGGCGCCTGCTCGGAGGGCTCTTCTCGCGCCGGTTCAACGAAGAGCAGGCCTACGTGCTCAAACTCGTCGTGTCGATGATTCCGATCGGTATCGTCGGCTTGCTCCTCAAAGACCAGCTCAACGCCCTGCTCGAAGCCCCCTGTATCCTCGCCGTCGTCGGCGCGATGCTCCTCCTCACGGCCGCGCTGCTCGCCTTCGCCTACTACGCCAAGCCGCGGCAGAAGGAGACGATCTCCTACCGCGACG
>ERZ827469.2006-NODE-2006-length-16520-cov-3.348800_pt1 | contig 16520 bp, 9 predicted proteins | sample MGYA00519917_ERZ827469 | MGnify/ENA primary metagenome ERZ827469 (study PRJEB31778, sample SAMEA3449314) | human gut metagenome | biome: human gut; feature: human-associated habitat; material: faeces | place: United Kingdom | collected 2010/2012 ... | reverse complement strand
CCGGGCATCGGGTGCCACAGCGTGTGAACCGCGCCGAGCGCCGAATAGCAGTCGCGCACCGACTTCACGATGACGCGCACCGCGATGAGGTCGTAGATCTCGGAGAAGCCCTTGCCCTTCTTCGCCATCTTCTGATAGATGGAATACAGGTGCTTCGGGCGGCCCATGACCTGGGCTTGGATGCCCACCTTGTTCATCTCGTCGCGAATGATGGCGATGACGTCGGCCAGATATGCCTCGCGCTCCGCCCGGCTTTCGGTGACCATGCGCGAGACCTGCTTGTATTTGTTGGGCTCGAGGTAGAAAAACGACAGGTCCTCGAGCTCCCATTTGATGGAGTTGATGCCGAGCCTGTGCGCGATGGGCGCGTAGATCTCGAGCGTCTCGCGCGCCTTGAAGATGCGACGGTCCTCGCGAAGCGCCGCGAGCGTGCGCATGTTGTGAAGACGGTCGGCGAGCTTGATGACGATGACGCGGATGTCCTTGCTCATCGCGACGAACATCTTGCGGATGGTCGCCACCTGCTTGTCGGAGAGGCTTTCCACCTCGATGCGCGTGATCTTGGTGACGCCCTCGACCAGCTGCCGCACCTGGGCGTTGAACTCGCGCTCGACGTCCTCGGGCGTGACGTCGGTGTCCTCGACGGTATCGTGCAGCAGCGCCGCGCACAACGTGTCGACGTCCATGCGCAAATCGGCCAGGATGATGGCCACCTCGATGGGATGCAGGATGTAGGGCTCGCCGCTCTTGCGCGTGACGCCCTTGTGCGCCGCGTTGGCGAAGTCGAAGGCGTGCGCGAGGATCGCCTCGTCCTCCTCGTCGAGGTACGTCGCCGCCATGGCCTGAAGATCGGCGAAGCGCTCCTCGGGGGTCTTCATGCCGTGATCGGACTCCGACCGCTGCATGCCGGGGACCACCGAGCGCTCCGCGACATAGGGCTGTCCGAGCATGAGATCGACGGTCTGCTTCACCGCGCTGCCCTTCAAGGCCTCGCCGAGCATCTCTTCGTGCTTACGGTCGTTTGCCATAGCGCCTCCTCCCCCTCGTCTCAGCGCCCATCGCGCCAACGATGCGGGATAATCGGGTGCGACACGCGGACGATCAGACCCTGAGGGTCTATCGCCAAAGCCCAGTCGCGGAAATCTTTGAAAACATCACGCTCATCGAGCCCCTCACGATAGCGCACGGAATCGGTGAGGTCCACCTTCGACGCCTCTTCGTTGACGCGGATCCAACGGGTCGCTTGCCCCGCATTATAAGATACGCGCGTGTCGATGAGTCCCAGCTCGCGGAACACCGCCACGCCGCACGCCGCCGAAGCCGGGGCGACGGCGTGCACGTCGTCGCTCGCAAGCTCGGCGAGATCCCCGTTGCCCATGCGGAAGTAATCCCCGGGCGTTTGCCGTTGCAGCGTGCGCAGGCGGCGGTACACCTGGGCCATCACGTCATGGTCGGGCGTCGCGTCCGCCAGAATGCGCTCGTTAAGCGCCACGTCGCCGCGCCCGTAGAGCAGATGGACCGTCGCGGGCTTGCCGTCGCGCCCCGCACGGCCGCTCATCTGGTTGAACTCGACCTCGTTGAACGGCAGATGGTAGAGCACCACGTGCCGGATGTTGGGGATGTCGACCCCTTCGCCGAACGCCGACGTCGCGATGAGGACCATGAGGTCGTCGCTGCGGAACAGGTTCTCGATCATCTTGCGCTCATGACGGGACAGACCCGCGTTGTAGAAGCCGATGAGGCCCGCGAGCTGGGGGACGCGACGGCGCAGCATGCGCGCCAGGGCGACCGACTGCTCGCGCGAGTTCACGTAGACGACGGTCTTCTCGCCTGCGGCTATCAAGTTCGCCAGGTAATCATCGCGGTTCTTGATGTTGCGCTGATCGTCGAGAAGCAGGTTTTCGCGCGCCGTCTCGTCGATGACGCTGTCGGCAAGCGGCAAGGTGGCGTCGATGTCGCCGGCCACCTCGTCAGGCGCGGTGGCCGTCACCGCCAGCACGGTCGGATTCCCCAAGCGCGCGATGGCCATGCCCAAGCGCGTGTAAGCCACGCGCTGCCCCGCCTTCGCCAGCCCGATGTGATGAGCCTCGTCAACCACCACGAACCCGATCCTGCGGCTCGCGGCTATCTCGTCGACGTGACAGCACAGGTACTCGGGCGTGGTCAGCACGATATCGAGCGTCCCTTCGGCGAGGCGCTCGTACACGCGGGCGCGCTCCTCGGGCGCGGTCTCGCCGTTGAGCACCGCGCAGGTGATGCCGAAGCGATCGAAGGCGCTGCTGAGATGAAACGCCTGGTCGGCGACGAGGGCTCGCAACGGGTAGACGAACAGGCTCGCCTCGCCGGCGGAAAGGGCGCGCATGGCGGCGAACACCTGGAACGTCAAAGACTTGCCGCGCCCCGTCGCCATGACGGCGAACGTCGAGCGCCCCGCGTGCAACCGGTCGAGAATCTCGCGCTGGGAAGGGTGAAGCGAGCGCTGCCCGATGATCGCCGACACGACGGCCTCCTCGAGCGCGTCGGGGTTCTCGCGCGCGAGCTGCTCCCAGCGCGCACGGGCCTCGCGACGCTCGTCCTCGCGGCGCGAGGCCTCGCCCGCAGACGTCGACCGCTCGTCGGCCTTCGCGCAAAGCGCCTCGTCGCTTTCGGCGTACAGCCCGTCGAAGAAAGCAAGCGCCTCGGGGTTCAGGCACGCCTCGAGCGCGCAGCACGAGCGCGCGGGCGCAAGCGTCTCGAGCATGGCTTTGACCGAACGCCGACCGCGCCATTCGTCGATCTGCACCGAGAACGCCGCGTCGACGACGGAGTCGTTGTACAGAAGCGTGTCGATGTAGCCGCAATGGAACATGATCCCGTTGACGGTGCGCCTGCCGTTGGAGAGCGTGCAGGAGAAATGGTTCTTCTCGGCGCCGACGGCGCGCGAGTTGACCAGGGTCACGTTGCGCGCGAGGAACTTCGGCACGGGGTTTTCCTGGCCGAAGGGCGCGAGCATGTCGAGCATGGCGACGGTTTCAAGCGTCAGCTCGTCAAGTTCGACGCACGCGTCCACCTCCACCATGGGGCGGAAGTCGCGCTCGGGGAGCTGATCCATGTACGCGCACAGGCGCTCGGCGAACGCGTCGAGGTTCTTCGTTGGCAAGGTCACGCCCACAGCCGCCTCGTGCCCGCCGAAGCGCGTGAGCAAGTCGGACGCGGATTCAACCGCCTCGAACAAATTGACGGTGCCGACCGAGCGACCCGATCCTCGCGCTTCGTCGCCGTCGATGGAGAACAAAAGCGTCGGAACGCCGTAGGTGTTCACCAAGCGGCTCGCGACGATGCCCTTGACGCCTTCGTGCCACCCCTCGCCCGATACGACGAGGGCGCGCTGGCTGTGATACACCTTGGCAGCCTCGTCCTTGGCGATCTCGGAAAGCTCCGCCTCGATGGCGCGGCGCTGATCGTTGACGCCTTCGAGCTTCGCCGCGAGCTCGCACGCTTCGTCGAAGTTGTCGCTCATCAGAAGATCGAGCGCGAGCTGCGCGTCGCCCATGCGACCAGCCGCGTTCAAACGGGGGATGAGCGAGAAGCTGAGGTTGCTCGCCGTCAGCGCCTTGCCGGCCGCCCCCGTCGAGCCGAGCAGCGCGGCGATGCAGGGGCGAGGGCGCGCGTTCATGCACGCAAGCCCTTCCGCCACCAAGGCGCGGTTCTCCCCCACCATGGGCATGAGGTCGGCCACCGTCCCCAGCGTGGCGAAATCAGTGTAGGAACGCCATAGGTGCGGAAAGCCCATGCGCGCGCCGAGCGCCTGGACGAGCTTGAGCGCCACGCCGACGCCCGCCAGGATGGAGCTCGCGCAGCCAGGGCCCATCTTGGGATCGGTCACGGGGATGCCCTCGGGAACGAGATCCGCCGCCTCGTGGTGGTCCGACACCGCCACCCCCACGCCGTCGGCGAGGATGGCGGCCACCTCCTTCTTGCACGCGATGCCGCAGTCGACCGTGACGATGAAATCAGGCGAGATCTTCTTCACGCGCTCGTACGCCGCCGCCGTGAGCCCGTAGCCCTCGTCGAAGCGACGGGGGATGAACGGGGTCGCGAAACCGCCGAGCGCCCGCAAACCGCGGGTGAGCACCGTGGTGGCCGAGATGCCGTCGAGGTCGAAGTCGCCGAACACGACGACGTGCTTGCGGGAGCGCACCGCGTCCTCAAGCGCGTCGACGACCGCCTCGAGACCGGGGATCTCGTAAGGGTTGCGCCAATCGCGTTCGAGCGATGGGCTGAGGAACTCGTAGGCCTCCTCCGCCGTATCGATGCCGCGTGCGACGAGCGTCGCGGCGATGAACCGGGGAAGGGCGAGATCGTGCTGGAGCCGCCTGATCGACGCCGGATCAGACGGCTTGATGTTGAACTGGGCAGACATGGCGAACACTACCTAACGTGCTGAAGCTTTTTTCTCACGCGGTATTTTCGCACATTCATATGAAGGTGTCATCGAGGACGCGCGCCGGGTCGGCGGCTTGCACCTGGGAGACGTCGGCCCGGTGCCATGCGAGGAGGGTCGCCCGCCGCCGCGCGCACGACACACGCAGCCGCCCCGTCGCCGCCCTCCCGTGTGCGGAGCAGCGCCTTTGTGCTCGAAATCGCACCCTCGATTCCCGTTTTTCAACGACATGTATCAAGCGCTGGACGAAGGCTCGACGGCTCCGCCCGTCCGAATGTCCTGACCTGCGGTTTCTCGGAGCCGCTATCCGCCCGAGCTCGCTCTTGAAATCCGAAAGAGCGAAATCTCCCGCAAATCTGATACATTTCGTTAGATTTTAGGAATCTCCACCCCTGAAAACAAGCACGAACGCCCCGTCTTCGCCGCGCGGCGTTCTGGCTCGAACGAACGAAAAGGGCGCGCAGGCAATCCCCCTGCGCGCCCTTCCCGTTCGGCGTTGGATCGAAGCGAGGCTATCGCGCCCGGCACCCTAAATCCTCAACAGGCCCTCCGAATCCATGTACGAGCGAAGATCCTCCTCCCACGTGGGAAGATCGGCCCCGAGCATTTCGAGCATCAAGCTTTCGAGCACCACGTTCTCGGCCGTCTTGGGATCGGTCTCGGGAACGAGCACCGTGGCGGGATCGTAGCCCGCGTACTCGAGGATCTTGGCGGCGAACTCATAGCGGCTCGTTCGACCGCGCGGCGTGATGTGGAACGTCCCCTTCGCGTTGCGTTCGATGGCCTTCACCAGAAAATCCACGTAGAGGGCAACGCTCGCGGGCGCGGCGAACTGGTCCATGCGCGCGGCGTACTTCTCGCCTTTGCCCGCCGCGTCGAGGATGTCCTTCATGCGTCCGCTGTGCGCGTGGTAGATCCACGAGGAGCGCACGATGATGTGATCGGGCGTGGTGTTGCGCACCATCAGCTCGCCTGCGCGCTTGGTCTTGCCGTAGGGCGTGTCGGGCTGCGGCTCGTCGAACTCGTTAACCGGCTCCTCGAGCTTGGAAGAGTACACATCGTCGGAGGACACCTGCACGATGGTAGCCCCGATGGTGTTGGCGGCGAGCGCCACGTTGCGCGCGCCGAGCGCGTTCACCTCGTAAGCCTTGATGCGGTCGGAGAGGCTGGTGGCATCGCGGCGAATGCCCGCGCAGTTGATGACCACGCCGGGTTGAACCTCCTCGGCGAACGCCTCCAATCGCTCCGGATCGCACACGGAAACCTCGGAGTTCGTGCCCAGCACGGTGAAGCCCGCGCGCTCCATGCGCTCGCACACCACGCTGCCGAGGAAGCCCGAGCTTCCCGTGACCCACACGACGCTTCTATCGCTCATAATCATCCGCCTTTCCGGTGATAGTGGTTTTCATCATGATCGCATCGCCCAGCCGGCCTACTTCTGCTCCCCGGAGGAATCCGCGGACTCGAGCGCCTGAGGAGCATCGGCCGCAGGCAAAGGCTCGGCGGCGCGCTTTTTGCGCGCGATCGCGAACTGGACGCCGCACATGGCCGCGATGACGACCGCGCCCGCGACATCGCTCGCCGTGCCGGGGATCATCATGCCCAGACCACCTGCCGCCAAGACGATGCGGAACACGGGGTTAAGATGATGATGGAACAGCGTGTTGGTAAGCGCGCATTGCAAGCCGAACACGCCGACCAAAGCCGTGAGGGTGTTCGACACCACCGCGACCGCCGTCACGTCGTCGCCGACCAGAAGCAGCACCGGGCTGAACGCGAAGATATAGGGGACGACGAACTTCGCGATGCCGAGCTTGGTGGCGTTGACCGCCGTGGCCATCGGACGCGATTTCGCGATGGCGCTCGCCGCGTAGGCCGCCAAGGCGACGGGAGGCGTGATGTCGGCAGCGATGCCGAAGTAGAACACGAAGAAGTGCGCGCAGATGGGATCGATGCCGAGCTGCATGAGAATGGGCGCGCACGTGGAGGCCATGATGCAGTAGTTTGCCGTGGTGGGCACGCCCATGCCCAGGATGAGGCAGCAGATCATGGTGAACACCAGGCCGACGATGACCATATCGCCCGCCATGAGGACGATCACGTTGATGATGGTCGATGCCAGGCCCGTCACGGTGATGCAGCCTGCGATCATGCCGGCCATAGCGCAGGCGACGGCGACGGCTATGCAGTTCTTCGCGCCGGCGGCGAACGCGTCGACCGCCGTGAGCAGCGCGATCTTCACCGTCTCGAGGAGCACCTCGCCGAACGTCTCGCCCTCGGCCCGATCATGCCAGTTGTTGAGCAGGAAGTGGATGAAGCCGATGAGGAACGCGCAGCCGATGGATATGGCGGCGGCGGAGGCCATGGTGCGCGTGCCCGAGGACACGAGCCACACCAAAAGCACCAGCGGGATGATGAGGTAGCAGTTCTTCAGCAGGTACTTGCCCGTGGGAAGCTCCTCGCGCGGGATGCCCTTCAGGTCGAGCTTCTTCGCCTCGAGATGCACGGCGATGAAGATGCCCGCGAAGTAGAGCAGTGCGGGAACGATGGCCTTGGTGGCCACCTCCAGATAGGGTATGCCCATGTACTCGGCCATGAGGAAGGCCGCCGCGCCCATGATGGGCGGCATGATCTGCCCGCCTGAAGACGAAGCCGCCTCGACCGCACCCGCGAACTCGGGCTTGTAGCCCACCTTCTTCATCATGGGGATGGTGACCGAGCCCGTGGTCACGGTGTTGCCGACCGAAGAGCCCGAAACCATGCCGCAGAGCGCCGATGCGATGACCGACACCTTCGCCGCGCCGCCGCTCGACCAACCTGCGATGCGGTTGGCGAACGCGATGAAGAAGTTCGCGATGCCCGTGCGCTCCAAAAACGCGCCGAAGATGACGAACAGCACGATGTAGGTGCAGCACACGTTGATGGGCGTGCCGATCACGCCCGAGGTGGTGTAGAAGAGCTTCTGCACGATCTTGCGCAGCGAGCTGTACAGGTCGCCGCTCGAGGACGACGAGAGCTGCCAATAGAACGCGTACGCGATGAGGCAGCACACCACGATGATGATGGGAAGGCCGACGCAGCGCCGGCACAGCTCCACCAAGATGAGCGTGCCCACCACGCCGAGCGCCACGTGCAAAGGCTCGATGCGCGCGCCCATAAGCAGGATGTCGGTGACGTTTTGCGCGAAGTAGAGGAACGACCCCGCGCCCGCGATCATCAAGACGATGTCGTACCACGGAATATGGTTGACCTTGTGCCCCTTCTTGCGAACGGGGTAGATGATGAATCCGATGATGATGACGCAGGCGAGGAAGCGCGCCAGACGAGCCTCGGCCTGCTCGGTCGACACGAGCGTCACCACGAGGCAGTAGACGGAGAACAGCACCATGATGGCGGTCACGACGACTTTCGGGATGCCCTCCCAAACACGCGTGTTCGACTCCTTGTCGTACTTGCGCATGACCTCATCGACATCGACGTCGTCTCCCGCGACGCCGGTGGCGAGGACGTCATGATCCTCTTCAAGCTTCACTTCGGCTATCTTCTTCTTGAAAAACGCCATGTATCCCTCCCTTGCTTCAATCCATGGAAACGTTAAGCCTGCAGGGAAACGCAGCAGGTGCGTCGCCTTGCAGGCTTAAACCGAGGGGCCGCGACCATGTTCGGCGCGACCCCTCGTCGTCGGGACATCTCAGATTATCCCGCACATCAAGCGGGGCCCTACTTCGAGGTCACCTCGATGCCCTGCTCGGCGTAGTACTTCGCAGCGCCGGGATGGTAGCCGACGGTGGTGATGGCGGCGGCATCCTCGAGCACGAGCTCGTTGTACTTCGCGTGAGCGGAGGCGTTGTCCTTAGCACCCTCGAAGATGGACTTGGTCAGACCGTAAATCGCCTCTTCGGAAAGGTTATCGTTCGCAATGACCACAGCGCCCACGGAAACCGTGGTGACGTCGGCCTCGAGACCGTAGACGTCAGCGGGAATGACGGCCTTGGCGTAGTACGGGGAAGCCTCGAGAAGCTTCGCCACGTGCTCGTCGTCCATGGAGACAAGGTAGGCGGTCTTGGTGGTGGACAGGTCGGTGATAGCGGTGGTGGGAGCGCCCGCGACGATGAACGCGGCGTCGATCTTGTTGTCCTTCATGGAATCGGCGGAATCAGCGAAGGACTGATACACCGGGTTGATGTCGTCGAGGGTCATGTCGTACGCCTTCAAAACGTCGACGGCGTTGAAGTACACACCCGATCCGGCGGCGCCGACGGAGACGTTTTTGCCGGCAAGGTCGGCAACGGTCTTGATGCTAGGATCGCAGGTCACGATCTGAACCTGCTCCTGGTACAAGTCGGCGACGATGGAAAAGTCCTTGTACGCGCCGTCCTTCTCGAAGATGTTGGTGCCGTCGTAGGCGTAAGCCAAGACGTCGGACTGGCAGAAGGCGATGTCGGCGTCATCGTCCTGAAGAGCCTGGACGTTTGCCTGCGAGCCGTTGCCGGAAAGCGCGGTGACCTTCACGCCGTAATCGCCGTTGGAGGCGTACTGGGCGAGCACGTTGCCGTAAGCATAATAGGTGCCCGACTCGCCGCCGGTGACGAAGCGGATGTTCGTCGTCTCCCCGGATGCGGCGCCGTCACCCTCGGACTTGGCGGCATCACCCGAACCGCCGCATGCGGTCAGGGCAAGCGCCATCGCGCCGGCGAGCGCGAAGGCGGCGAGCGCCTTGAACTTCTTCTTCATGTTCTTCTCTCTTTCTCCCGCAGGGATTCAAGCATCCGCCGAGGGCCGCCTCATCACGAGAGGACTTTCGACGGATTTCGAACAGGTCGCCGCTTCCCGCAGCGTCCCCAGCTCGATGTTGCTTGCCTATTGCCGTGCATTTTACACACATATCACCTTCAATTTATCCACATAATCGGATTTGTACTAATTTTTTCGGTAAGATTACGAAATTGCATTGTACGAAACCCTTTTGAGGAGACGCTCATGTCACTAGAGTCGTGGGGCTGGTTCGTTCAACTGGTCGAGAGCGGCACGTTCACCCGTGCCGCCGACGAGCTGCAGATTCCGCAGCAAACGCTCAGCGCGCGGCTCGCCTCGCTCGAGCGCGAGCTGGGATGCAAGCTTTTGATCCGCGGGGTTCCGCTCGCTCTCACGCGTGCCGGGGAAGCGTTCTTCTCATACGCCCGCGAGCAGGAAGCCGCACGCACCCGCATGCTCAGACAGGTGAGCGAGGTGACCATCGGGGGTTCGGGCGAGCTGAAGGTGGGCATCTCGAACATGCGCGGTCGCGTGCTCATGCCGCATGTCATCAGGCAGTTTCACAGCAGTCTGCCGAACGTGCGCATCAAGCTGATGGAGGGAACCAACGAAGAGCTCATCGAGCTGGCCGAGCACGGCGAGGCCGACGTGGTGGTCGCCTGCTTCGGCAGCGGGCACCCCGGGGTCTCGGTGAGGCCGCTTTATCGCGAGGAAGTGGTGTTGGCCATCGACCCCGCTCTTCTCGAAAGCGCGACCGGGCTGAACGCGGAACAAGCCGCATCGACGCTTGAGACGGAAGGTCTCGCGATCCTGGCCGACTGCCCGTTTCTGCTCGAGCGCATCGACGACATATCGGGGCGCGTCGCGCGTAACGAGCTTCAGAGCGCGGGCATCAAGCCCATCGGGTTCGTGGAATCCGAGAACATGATGACGCTGCTGTCGCTGTGCGCGGCGGGGCTCGGCGGGCTGTTCTGCCCCACCAACATGCTTGACGAGACAACCGACCTGACGAAGAACCTGGTGCGCGTAAAGCTCTCGGAGGAGGCGGGGTACCAGATCAGCATAGGAACCCCGAAAGGCTCCGTCCCCTGGCTTCCCGCCCAGATGTTCGAAGATATCCTCGGCTCCCTTTACGGCGAATCCGGAGGCACGGCGGCATAGCGCGAAAGTCCGCTGCAGTGCGTGGTCCCGGCGATGCGGCACGAGCATCAGCCGCGCAGATCGCGCAGGACCGCGCGCTTTACGCGCATTCCGGGACAAGGCTCTCGCCTCGCCTCGCTCGCGTTATCATGTACCAATCATGAAACGCGATCCCCAAGGAGGCATCATGGGAAACTGCCTTGTCGCCCAATCGGGCGGACCGACCGCCGTCATCAACGCAAGTCTCGCGGGCGTCGTGCGAGCTAATCAGCTCAACCCCGTTTTCGACCGCGTCTTCGGCGGAATCCACGGCATCGAAGGCGTGCTCGAAGGCAAGCTCTACGACCTGACCGACCTGACCACGCACGAGATCGACCTCCTCAAGCAAACGCCCTCATCCGCACTCGGGACCTGCCGCTACAAACTCAAGCGAGGCAACGACACCGACTTCAAACGCCTCGTCGATGTCATGGACGCCCACGGCATCGACGTCATGTTCTACATCGGCGGCAACGATTCCATGGACACCGTCGACGCGCTCTCCGAGTGGGCACGGGCAAACGGCTGCGACAAGCGCTTCGTCGGCATCCCCAAAACAGTTGACAACGACCTGGTGCCCGTCGACCACTGCCCCGGCTTCCCCTCTGCCGCCAAACTCGCTTGCCAGATCACGCACGCGACGCGCATGGACTACGACGCCTACACGCGTCCCGAGGTGTTCGTGCTCGAGACCATGGGCCGCGACGCAGGCTGGCTTGCCGCAAGCTGCTGCGCGAGCGGCGACGTCGACCTGCTCGTCTTGCCCGAGGTCGACCTCGATCGCGAGTCGTTTCTCGCCGAGGTTCGCAAGAAGATGGAGGAAACCGGCGAGTGCTACATCGTCGTATCCGAGGGAGCGCACTACGCCGACGGCACGTACCTTTCCGCGGGCGACACCGCCAACGACGGGTTCGCGCACGCAGTGCTCGGCGGCGCGGCGCTCACCCTGAAGCAGATGATCATCGACGAGGGAATCGCGCCGCGCGGGGTCGTGCAGGACCTCTCGCGCGCAGCGCGTTCGTCGAACTTCGCGCAATCGCTCGTAGACGCGACGGAAGCTTTCGAGCTGGGCATGAGCGCGCACATGCACGCTGCCGACGGGAGGTTCACAGGACAAGTGGTCGGCGTGGCTCCGCGCAGCGCCGAGGAGCTTGAAGCGGGCGCCTACAACGCGCGCTTCTTCTCCGCGCCCGCAAGCGAGTTCGCAAACTTCGTGCGCCGCTTCCCCTCCGAATGGATCCTTCCGAACTATCAGGGCGTCACCGACGAAGCGCTCGCCTACTTCAAGCCGCTGATCGTAGGCGAGCCGAAGCTCGTCTACAAGAACGGCATGCCCGCGACCATCAAGGCGTTCAACAAGCGCTAACTTGCCGCCAACCCCGCAGCGGCCCCGCCTCCGGGAGCCGCTGCGGGACGCGTTCACGCTCAGCCGGGTGCGAATGCGCAGAGCCCCTGCGCGCCCGCCGCTCACCTCCGATACCATTGAGCTTGGGATTCATAGAGCTTTGCGTACAAACCCCCCGCGGCGAGCAGCTCGTCGGGGGAGCCGTCTTCCACGATGCGGCCGTGGTCGAACACGAGCACGCGATCGACCACGGCCGCGATTCCCAAACGATGCGAGATCAGCAACGCAGTTCGACCCCCCACCAAGTCGGCGAAATTCCGGTAGATGGTCGCCTCCGCCATGGGATCAAGCGCGCTAGTGGGCTCATCGAGCAACATGATACGCGCACCGGAGCGATACGCCGCACGCGCGATGGCGATGCGCTGCCACTGACCTCCCGATAGGTTGTTCCCTCCCTCCGCGTAGCTGCCGATCACCTCGTCGAGCCCACGAGATCGCGCGCGCACGAAATCGGCCGCGCCCGCCTTCTCCAGCAAGCTCATGATCTCCTCATCGTCCGATGCGCGCCGCGCGTCGGAGATCACGACGTTGAAGCGGATGGTGTCCTCGTACCTGCCGAAGTTCTGAAACACCGCGGACAGGCTCTCACGAGCCGCGCGCGGATCCGCCGACACCTCGTTCCCCGCAATGGACACGCTCCCCTCCTGCGGCTCGTAAAGGCCGCACAGCAAGTTGACGAACGTGCTCTTGCCCGAGCCGTTGCGTCCGACAATCGCCACCTTCTCCCCCTCGCGAACCGTCACGCTCACGTCCTTGAGCACAGGGGTCGCCGAGCCGGGATAGGAAAACGTCACATGGTCGAAGCGGATGTCGGCGGGTCGCTGTACTTTCGCGAAGTCGGCGGATTGCGACGGACCGGCGGGCTGACGCGACTGCGAGGTTTCGGCGACCTGCAGCGGATCGGCGGATCGGCGGCCCTGCGAGACCCCGGCAGGTCGCGACGGATCGGCAGGCTGCTCCTCCGCAGACGGCCGCCACGCGTCGCCCCGAGAGCCCTCAGCTCGACGAGGCTCGCGCTCGAGCTGCTCCAAATCGAAGAAATCCTTCATGTAGCTCACGTGCGCTACGAACTGAGCCGTGCCGAAGAACATCTGGGAAACGAGCGTCTGCATCTGCCCCGCAGCGGAAACGGCCAGCGTGAACGTACCCAGGCCGATGACGGGATCCTCGTATATCCGCGCCGCGACGAGCACCAAGACGGCAAGATAGACGCTGCCGCGAAACACATCCGCAGCGCAGTTCACAACCGTGTGGCGCATAACGAGAGCGTTGTTCGCGGCGACGTACTCATCGACGCTGCGACGCCATTTCTTGTCGCGAATATACGGCAGGATCCGCAAAAAGCGCGTCTCCTGCAGGCACTGGAACCTCGTGCAGTCTTGATAATACATCTGAATGAACGCATTGCGCCTGGCCCACGATTTGTTCAGCGCGTACGTCTCGCGCTCCTGACGATACGCCAGCACCACGCTCGGCAAGCACGTGATAACCACCACGGGAATGATCCACGGGCTCACGCCCGCCATGACAAGCGCCAAGCCCACGAACGCCACGAGGTTCTGAAGCTGCGAGGCCACCTCCTGCATGCTCCCCGCAACCTGAAGCCCTGCATGGGAATCGGCGAAGGCGACTTTTTCCGCAAAGTCATCGCTGTTGTCGATGTACTTCATCTTCACGTCGCACGTGGTGCGCAGGATGACTTCCTTTATATAGCGCATAATGCGCTCGGTGTCGGCGGAGACGAAGTAGCTGCGCACGGCATCGTAAAGCTGCTTGCCGATGTAGAGCGCGACGAGCGCGGCCAGAAGAGCGAAAGCGAAGCCGAGCTCGACATCGCCCGTGTAAACGCCCTGCACCGCATCGGTGAAATCGCGCAGCGCCATCGATATCAGCGTGGGAAGCAACGCGAGCGCGAAGCCCGCGACGCTCACCGCCGTCGACGTCGCGCCGCGCGCCCGGTAGCTCGTCTTAAGCGCGCGGCCCGTCAAACGGAGGAACTCGCCCGACTTCATGCGGCATCCCCTCCCTCGTACCAGCGCGCCTGCTCGCGGAAGAACCTCGCGTAAAGACCGTCTTTCGCCATCAGCTCGTCGTGAGTTCCCTGCTCCGCCACACGTCCCGCCTCCATCATGACGATGCGGTCCGCCAACCGGGCGAACCCCACGCGATGGCTGATGAGTATGCCCGTTTTCCCCGCGACGCGCTCTCTGATGGTGCGGAACTGCTCGATCTCGGCAAGAGGATCGAGCATCGACGCCGGCTCATCGAACATAAGCACGTCTTTGTCCCCCATGTACGCGCGCGATGCCGCCACCAGCTGCTTCTGTCCGCCCGAAAGCTCGACGCCGTCGCGCTCGATGCGTCGACCGAGCATGGTTGACAAGCCCGCCGGCATGCGGCTCACGACGTCCTTCGCCCCGCCGAGGGAAAGCGCGCGACGAACCGCGTCCTCGTCCCCCATGCTCGCCACATCCCCGTACGCGACGTTTTCCGCCAGCGTATGATGGAACAGATAAAAGTCCTGGAAAAACGCCCCAATGGAGGCGCTCAACTCATCCGGCGTGTAAGAGGAAATCGGCGCGCCTCGAAACAGCAGAACGCCCCCGTCGGGTTTGAACACGCCCATGAGAACCTTGACCAGCGTGGTCTTGCCCGATCCGTTCTCCCCCACCAGGGCGACCACCTCGCCCTCCCGGATGTCCAAGTCGACGCCGCGCAACGTCCGGTGAACGCCGTCGTAGGAAAACGTCAAGTCCCTCATGGAAAAGACGAGGTCGCCCGAGCGCGACTTCGCCGCATCCGAGCTTCGTGCGGCGACATGACGCGAGACGCCCTCGTGCGCGTGGTCGAACAGAAGATCACGCTGCTGCTCGACGGCGAACAGGTTCTCGTCAAGAAGGATGAGGTCGCGCATGAGCACGCTCATCGAGGCGAAGAGATTCGTGCAAAGCGTCAGCACCGTCAACAGCACAGCGGGATCCACGCCTCCCGCAGAAACCTCCCACAACAGATACGCCACCACCGCCGCAAGGAACAGGTAGAACGACGTTCCCGTGATCAACGCGGTGCGCTCGGTCGCCCGGTACGTCCCCAGAAGCATGTCGAGGCGCGCGGAGTAAGCGGCCCTCCACGACGAAACCACCTCGTCGGCGCATCCGTACACGCGCACCTCCTTGGCAATGTTGGCCTCCAGGGGCATGTTCTGCAGGAACAGCGCCTTCACCTCCTCCTTGCGGAACTTGGTGTAGTTCGCACGCGTCCCCTTCGTAAACGTCAGGCTCAGCGCCAGCGCAACCACCACGTAGGCGACGGTAATGAAGAAAACGGGACGAGAGAGCGCGTAAGCCACCATCGCCAAAGAGCCGAGGGAGAACGCCTTGCCCCCTATCGAGCAAAGTCCGCCGACAATGCGGTTGAGCGCGCGTGACTGACGTACGATGTAGTTGAAGTCCTCGTTGACGTTCTTTCGCAGCAGGTCGATCATGTCCGCATCATGAACCGCCGCGATGAGGCGCTCCTGCATGCCGAACGAGTAGACGTTGTCGGTCAGGCTCGCGATGAAGTCGGTGTTGATGCGCGTCGACACCGTGATGAGCGCCAGCAACGCGCCGTAGAATAAAAGCGGGGGGAAAATCGCGTCGAAAGATCCCGCGCCCGTCGCGATGAACGCGGAGAGCTGGGCGATGACCTCGCGGTTGAACCCCAACGATACCGCAGGCAACACGGAAAGCGCGGCGACGAGGACGAAAACGCAAATCAGGAGCGGCGCGTTGATCTGAAAAGCCGTTTTAAGCGCCCAGCCGACGGCGCCCGCGCGCTTCAACCACGGGCGAAGCCGCCCCTTTTCCGACGAACCACCCGCCACCTAGCCCCTCCTCACTCGATCCGCGTTCCCTCTCAACGCAACCTGTTCAGCAGCTTCAACGTAACATGCTGCAAACTTAATTATACGTGATTTCAAATATATACATTCAAGGATATGCGCACCAAAGACGCGATGCAAAGGCGACAGGCGGAAAGCGCGCGAGCATGCCCCGTCGGAAAAGCGCAAGGCGGACGCTTGCGACGAGGGCGTCCGCGCGAAAGAGCGCGCGGCTTACGTTGCGGAAGCCGCCGAGGAGGGAGGTCGTCGAAGGCGGATCGTCAGAACGCCGCCTCGACGGGCTCGCCCACCATCAACTCGCATTGCCCGCGCGTCAACTCGGTCATCGCGCTCAAAAGCGCTTCCTGCGTGCCATCGAGCATTCTCAGAGTCATGAGGACCTCGCCGCCGAAATCGACGTCGAGCGTGCGCGCGCCGCACTCCTCGGCGATGCGGACGGTCTGCTCGTAGAGCGCATAGGGCACCTCGAACACGATATCGACGCACCGAGATATCACCACCGTGCGCGCCGCTTCGATGGCGGCCTGCGTCGCCTGCGTGTAAGCGCGCACCAGCCCGCCTGTCCCCAGCAGGATTCCGCCGAAGATGCAGAAAACCACCGTTACGCCCCATCGCACCACCCACGACGGCGCACGACCCAGAATCGACTGGGCCTCTTCGCTGTGAAAAGTATCGTGTCTGACAGGCATAATTGCTCCTCCATGCTTAATTTCCCAATTCCAACTGATTTCTCACCAGTTCGTAATAATATCCACGTTTAGCCGTCAGCTCGTCGTGCGTGCCCTGTTCGACGATGCGTCCGCGGTTCAGCACGACGATCTTGTCGGCATTGCGGACCGTCGAGAGGCGGTGCGCCACCACCACGACCGTCTTGT